>ENA-UOJO01002834-UOJO01002834.1-human-gut-metagenome-genome-assembly--contig:-P57-NODE-2834-length-17280-cov-4.038084_pt1 | contig 17280 bp, 16 predicted proteins | sample MGYA00242351_ERZ723898 | MGnify/ENA metagenome assembly ERZ723898 | reverse complement strand
GGTATTCCATGACAAGATCATGCATTTTATCAAATGGTTTCTGCTCCTGAATTTCGGAATCAACATGTAAACTGTCAAATGCAGAAAGATATTTTTTGTCAATGAAATCAAGTTTTTCCGTCATATCCATATTTCCATACAGATAAATAAAACTGTTGGACGGATGATAATAAGTTCTGTGAAAATCAAGGAACTCTTCGTAGGAAAGATCCGGGATATTTTCCGGGTCTCCGCCTGATTCACAGCCATACGTAATATCAGGGAAAAGAGAATTCATGATATCTCTTTCCAGAACATCATCCGGCGAAGAAAATGCACCCTTCATTTCGTTATATACCACACCATTGTAAGTCAGCGGACCTTCCGTGTTTTCAAGATGATAACTCCATCCTTCCTGACGGAAAATTTCTTCTTTTTTGTAAATATTCGGATAAAATACCGCATCCAGATAGACATGCATCAGGTTCTGGAAGTCCTGATCATTGCAGCTTGCTACAGGATAACAGGTCTTGTCCGGATAAGTCATTGCATTTAAGAACGTATTCAGTGAGCCTTTTACAAGCTCTACAAAAGGATCTTTCAGCGGAAAGTCCTTCGATCCACACAAAACACTGTGTTCGAGAATGTGAGCCACACCGGTGCTGTTTTTGGGCGGGGTGCGGAATGCAATGTTGAAGACTTTGTTTTCATCATCGTTTTCGATTGCCATAACTCTGGCACCTGTTTTGATATGTCGAAACAGATAACCGGTTGAACGGATATCGTTCAGCTTTTCTTTTTTAACTAATTTATATGCCGTTAAACTGTCTAAATTCATTATTGCCTCCGATTTACATAGTACCTATAGTATTTCTTGACAGAACGTATTTATTCCGGGAATCCGCTCTCTTCCGGATATTCCTGCCCATAAACTTCATGAGCGGCTTTTGTGACAAGTGCCAGCTCTTCTTCCAGATTAAGATCTTTTGGAAGACGGATGGCTGTCTCATAAATGTCTCTCTTCATTTTGGCTTCGGAACTTTCTTTTTTGATAGTGATAAGCCCACAAAGAATACTGTTGTAGTTTTTGTCCTGCGCACAGAGAGTCATGTAAAATTTCACGAGATGCTTGCACTCTCTGTAAAGAAGCTCTTCGTGAAGCGGACTTTTGGCACGAATTTCGCGAAATTTGACATCATCGAGTTCTTTCAGGATTTCCTTCTGTGCTTTTCCCGGACCAAATATTTTGTGACCGGCATTGCGGTTAAACTCAAGAGCCATCCAGAATTTCAGATAACCGTCAGCAATGCCGCCATCATTTGTGGTATTTTTGTACCGCGCCTCATAGATTTCACGGCGGATTTCATTTGCTTCCTGATCCTCTCCGGATGCAATGGCCTGATCCAGAAGTTGTTTACGTTTTTTCGGTTCGGTCTCTCTATAATACTGTGCGATAATTGGTGTATCCATATGTCCTTCTCCTTTGATGGTATATTCTTTTGATCAGATTTCAGATATAAAAAAACCCTTTTTCTCCTCAATATGCCTATTATAGCAAATTGAAGTAAAAAAGGGTAGTCCTGTTTTTAGAGGATCAGCATGGCATCCCCAAAGGAGAAAAAGCGGTAACGTTCTTTTACTGCTTCTTCGTAAGCTGCCATGATATATTCTTTTCCTGCAAGTGCAGAAACCAACATAAGCAGTGTAGATTCCGGAAGATGGAAATTTGTGATCAGTCCATCGATCATTTTAAACCTGTAACCCGGATAAATAAAAATTTCTGTCCATCCACTTCCAGCATGGAGAATACCATTTTCATCAGTTGCGGATTCCAGTGTACGGCAGCTTGTCGTTCCTACGGAAATTACTCTTCCGCCGTTCTTTTTGGTATCGTTGATCAGTTTTGCCTGATCTTCTTCTACCATATAAAATTCAGAATGCATATGATGACTTTCTACATCGTCAACTTTTACCGGACGAAAAGTACCAAGACCGACATGCAAAGTTACATGCGCAATCTTTACTCCTTTTTCTTCGACCTGCTTCATCAATTCTTTCGTGAAATGAAGACCGGCTGTCGGAGCTGCCGCAGAACCGTCATTCTTTGCATAAACAGTCTGGTAACGGTTTTTGTCTTTTAATTTATGTGTGATATATGGAGGAAGCGGCATTTCACCGAGCTGGTCGAGAATTTCTTCAAAAATCCCATCATAATGAAACTGGATCAGACGGTTTCCCTCATCGACAATATCGATGATCTCTCCTGTCAGGATTCCGTCACCAAATGTAATCTTTGCTCCCGGGCGTGCTTTCTTTCCTGGTTTTACAAGACATTCCCAGATATCATTTTCTTTGCGTTTCAGAAGAAGGATCTCAATAAGTGCTCCTGTTTCTTCTTTATGTCCATACAATCTGGCCGGAATGACTCTTGTATCATTAATTACCAGACAGTCTCCTTCCTTAAGATAGTCGAGAATGTCCGTAAAATGTCTATGTTCAAAAGATCCGTCTTCCATTGAAAGATGAAGAAGTCTGGAAGAACTTCTGTCTTCCAGCGGATCCTGTGCAATCAGTTCTTTCGGCAGATCATAATAAAAATCTGATGTTTTCATAAACTGCTCCTTTATTCCTTTGAAGCCTCATTTTCTGCGGCTTTCCACTCTTTTTTCCATTGACGTACCTGACTCCATTCTTTGTTTGTCAGGTCTGCTTTTTTAAGAAGATCCGGTCGTCTCTTTGCTGTTCGCATGACCGACTGCTCACGTCTCCATGCCTCGATATTGGCGTGATGTCCGGAAAGAAGCACCGGAGGAACCTTCTGCCCATGCCATTCTTCCGGACGGCTGTACTGCGGGTATTCGAGAAGATTACCGGCAAAAGACTCTGTCTCACCGGATTCCTGATTGCTCAGAACCCCGGGCACCATTCGGGAAATGGAATCCATCATAACCATTGCCGGAAGCTCGCCTCCGGTCAGTACATAATCACCGATCGATACATAGTCAGTGACGATTTCATCCAGACCCCTCTCCACAATACCCTCATACTGGCCTCAATTAAATACCCGCCCCCTTTGTTTGTCACTCTCTTTCTCACTCTCCTTATTAAAGACTTTTCCCTGAGGGGTCAGATAAACGACTCTTGGACGATAACCGATTTTTTCTTTGATAGCTTCATATGAAAGATAGACCGGCTCTGCCTGCATCAGCATTCCGGCCCCGCCTCCATATGGATAATCATCTACTTTCTGGTGCTTGTTAAAAGCATAATCACGGATATTGACAGCATTTATAGAAAGATAACCGCCTGCAATCGCACGCCCGATGATACTCGTATGCATCCCCTGCTCGATCATCTCCGGAAAAAGTGTTAAAATGTGAAAATTCATTTATAAAAGCCCCTTCATCAAATGTACTGTCATGGTATTTTTCTCAAGATCTACATCAAGAATACATTCTTTGATCGCCGGAAGAAGAACTTCTCCATGCTCATTTGAGTCAATGATATAAACATCATTTGCTCCTGTCTCCATGACATCGCGAAGCGTTCCGAATTCTGTTCCGTCTTCGAGGACAACTTTCAATCCCTGAAGATCAGCAATATAGTATTCATCCTCGCCCAGCTCCTGTGCTTCTTCTCTCGGTATCCAGAGATCTTTTCCTTTGTATTTTTCGATGTCATTAATGTTGTCAATGCCATCGAATTTTAAAATGACAAGGTTCTTAAAAAAACGGACATTTTTGATGTCCAGTCTGCGAAGTTCCCTGCCGGTGTCCAGAAGTACATATTCCAGCTCAAGAAAACGTTCCGCGTCATCTGTTGTAGGAAAAACTTTGACTTCGCCGCGAACTCCGTGAGTTGTGGTGATCACGCCGACTTTTAATAAATCTTCCATAAAAAACTCCCTTTAAAAAAGGAGCTATGTCTCCACAGCTCCGATCCTTTTTATTGCAGAATGTCTACAATTACTTTTTTGCTGCTCTTTGAAGAAGCCGCTTTTACTACAGTACGGATTGCCTTGGCAATACGTCCCTGTCTTCCGATGACCTTTCCCATGTCGGAAGGTCCTACTTTCAATTCGATGATAACTGCATCATCTTTTTCGTTTTCGGTGACAACCACCTCATCCGGATGTTCTACAAGAGACTTTGCAATTACTTCAACCAATTCTTTCATTACATACCTCCCTGTACTGTCTATGAAAGGACTTCACAGAAATACCTTCTAACATAATAGCTTCGGAAGTATTTCTTATTTCTCGATTCCTGCTTCTTTGAAGATCTTAGCAACAACGTCTGTAGGCTGAGCACCTGCAGCAAGCCATTTTTTAGCTTCTTCTTCGTTTACTTTGCAAGCACTTGGCTCGATGTTCGGATCATATGTTCCGATTTCAGCGATGCATTTTCCGTCACGTTTGCTGCGGGAATCTGCAACTACGATTCTATAAAAAGGTGCTTTCTTCTGTCCCATTCTTCTTAATCTGATTTTTACTGCCATTTTTGTTTTCCTCCATTATAATATCTTTGTTTGTATTTACATTTATTAAAAAGGAAGCTTGAAGCCGCCTCTTTTACCCATTTTACCGCCCATCATACCGGGCATCTGCTTCATAAGCTTTCGACTCTGTTCGAACTGCTTGACCAGACGGTTTACTTCTGTAATATCCACGCCTGCGCCTCTGGCAATTCTGTTTTTGCGGGAAGGATTCAGGATTCCCGGATTACTTCTTTCTTTAGGTGTCATGGAAAGAATAATCGCTTTCGTTCTGTCGAGTGCTTTTTCATCAATCATGCCTTCCAGATCTTTCATCTTACTGCCTACACCCGGAAGCATATTTAAAACACTGCCGATACCTCCCATTTTATTCATCTGTTCCATACTGGTGAGGTAATCGTTGAAGTCAAACTCCATCTTTTTGAGCTTTTTCTGCATCTCAGCTGCCTGATCCTGATCAAGAGCTGCCTCAGCCTTCTCAATAAGGCTCATTACATCTCCCATGCCGAGGATTCGGGATGCCATTCGTTCCGGATAGAACTGTTCGAGATCGGAAAGCTTCTCTCCCATACCGACATAAAGAATCGGTTTTCCTGTAACTGCTTTAATGGAAAGCGCCGCACCACCACGGGTATCACCATCCATCTTGGTAAGGATGACTCCGTCAATGCCAACCTTTTCAGCAAAAGTCTTTGCAACATTTACTGCATCCTGACCTGTCATTGCATCCACTGTCAGAAGTGTATAGTCTACATTGACATTTGCCTTGATATCTGCAAGTTCCTGCATCATGTTTTCATCCACATGAAGACGTCCTGCGGTATCAATAAGTACTACATTCTGCTGATTTGCTTTTGCGTGCTCGATGGCTGCTTTCGCAATATCAACCGGGTTTTGTTTATCACCCATGGAAAAGACTTCTACTCCCTGCTTCTCTCCATTGACCTGAAGCTGTGTGATCGCAGCCGGACGATAAACGTCACAGGCAACCAGAAGCGGTCTTTTGCCTTTGGATTTTAATTTACCTGCAAGTTTGGCAACGGTCGTTGTCTTACCGGCGCCCTGCAGACCAGCCATCATAATAACAGTGATTTCGTTTCCCTGCTTCAGCGGAAGCTCGGTTGTCTCACTTCCCATCAGACTTACAAGTTCTTCGTTTACAATCTTGATTACCATCTGACCGGGATTCAGACCGTTCATAACGTCCTGTCCTACCGCACGTTCCTGAACCGCCTTCGTAAACTGCTTAACAACCTTGAAGTTGACATCCGCTTCCAGAAGAGCCATCTTTACTTCTTTTAAAGCAACTTTAACATCCTCTTCTGTAAGACGTCCCTTACCGCGGAGCTTTTTGAAAACATTTTGTAATTTATCTGTCAAGCTTTCAAATGCCATACTTTATAACTCCTCTAATATCTCACTGGAGATTTCTGAAATATCACTGGCACCGTACCCTGCGGCAAGCTTTTGAATTTTCTGTACCTGCCTGCGGATATTTACAAATTTCTCAACCAGATGAAGTCTTGCTTCATAATCTTCCAGCGTATGATTACATCGTTTGATCATATCATGTACGCCCTGCCGACTGATTCCGAGATCTTCAGCCACTTCGCTTAAGGAGTAATCTTCCAGAACTACGCTTTCATATACCTGCTGCTGCCGTTCTGTAAGCAGTTCTCCATAAAAATCGTATAACAATGTCTGTTCAACAAACTTTTCCATTTGTAACCACCTTGGCTATCATACATGATTTATATTGGTGTGTCAAGTATTTTTTCTTGACATCGAAGTTTTTTATTTTTTATAAAGTGTCTGCCGGATTTTCCGCTTCAAACTCAAATACACAGCGGTCATATGCATTGATCACATGTGTATCCATATATTTGTCATATCGTTTGTACTGCCTTCCGTAAGACATATGCACATGTCCATGAAGGAAGTATTTCGGATGATACTTTTCGATCAGGCTACGAAAGATTTTAAAGCCCTGATGAGGAAGATCTCTGGCATCATTCAGCTGATAAGCCGGCGCATGCGTGACAAGAATATCAAATCCCCTTCTCCAGAGTATCTTCGGAAGAAGTTTGAAGACTCTGTGCCGCATCTGCCACTCCGTATACTGATATTGCCCGGGCTTATATCTCATGGAACCGCCGAGTCCCATGATGCGGACACCCTCATGAACATAAATTTTATCGTCAATGCAGATGCATCCATCCGGTGGGATCCGTTCATATTTGTCATCATGATTTCCATGTACATACAGAACGGGAGCCGAAGTAAACGTTGCAAGAAAGGAAAGATACCTCGGATCCAGATCCCCACAGGAAATGATCAGGTCAATTCCCTCAAGCTTGCTCTTTTCGAAATAATCCCACAGATATTTTGATTCTTCATCTGCTATGGCAAGTATTTTCATAAAACTGCTTATCCCTTCTGTTTCTCCACACCGGATTGTTCCGTAACCGGTTTTGCCTGCTCAGTCAGTTCCCATGATGCCGGAATCGCACCGACAACATTATCCGCCAGCCAGTTCATGGTCATGATTTCTTCCGGTGAAAGAATTTTGTTCGGATCTGACTGTATCATACCATCCTGTGAATACAGAATCCCCGAAAACGGATGATATTCGCCCGTCGCAATCGCATGTTTTAACATAGAAAGCAGTTTCTGTGTACCAATCGGAAGTTTCTGTGAATAGATCACATCAATTACTTCTGCAGAAAGTCCCCACCAGTAATTGATTGCTTTTGTCTCATCTTTGTTGTCATCATATTTCCATGTACCATCCATGATCGTGCGGATCAGCTGCTCATAAAATTTGCCCCAGTGCCAGAGCGGCATTGCCAGATTGTGCGGTCCCTCTTCTGTCAGATGATACAGCCCGAAATAGCGGGATGCATCTTCCGGAATAACCATATCTTTACCAGAAACAACGGTAACACCCTTTTTCTGAACATTTTCCATGGCAAGCCTGATATCTACATCTTTTAATGTAGACCATTCCAGATAAACCCTTGCACGGGGATTTATCATCTTTGCCCCCAGTGCGAATGCATTGATATTCGCAATGGTACCGAAAATCGGATAATCTGCAATGTATGCAAGCTGTCCGTTTTCGGACATTGCTCCGGCAACAGCTCCCATAAGAAACTTAGCTTCATACATACGTGCATAATAAGTACGGATATAACGGTGTGACGTATTCAGCGAACAGTTCAGGATTTTTACATTTGGATGGTCGATAGCCGCCTGCACACTTGCTTTTACAAACTCCGGTGTAGTTGTAAAAATAATGTTGCAGTCCTTTCGGATGGCTTCGTAAATTGCTTTTTCTGCAAGATCCTGTGTAAGATTTTCATAGCATTCTGTTGTGACTTCTTCCGGGAAAGTCTGTTCCAGATGCAGTCTTCCAAGTTCATGCGCGTAGGTCCACGCAGAAGTAGCCGGTGTCTTTGCATACAAAAATGCAATCTTCAGCTTTGGCGTACTTGCCGGAAGCAACCGATCCAGCAGAGATTTCTTTTCGATTCTGGACGGATCCATCTTGAGATCAATTTCCTGATTGTGTTCCAGAAGTTTGAATTCTTCCCAGGTTTTTGCAACCAGTTCTTTCATTTCATTGGTAGTTTTCTGATCAATCACTTCATAATTATAAATTGTCAGGAATGCAAGAAATGCATCTCCGGTCGTGATAGACAGTTTCTTTCCGCCAAGTGCTTCATATTCTATTGAAAAACGCGAATAAACAGAGCTGAACAGCAACCGGTCATCATCTGTCCAGACATCTTTTGGCTCCTTGCCGAATGCAGCCTGAAGTCTGACAAAACTTCCAGGTTTCGTAAACCAGATATAATTGATCTGGGTAACTGCATAGAAATCCACAAACTCATAGTAAAGTTTATTTTCTTTCTGGTCTGTCCGCGGAGGAAGGATTCTGGTCACATATCCGGGCACAGATACCGCATCAAAATATTTCAGGACGCTGACACGTTTGTTGCCTTCCTGTACATAAAATTTATTCATGTATTCGTAAGCTTTGATCGGTTCACGGATTCCTTTATCAATATGACTCTGGCTTAAGGTTGCCCATTTGTATGCAAATTCTGTGTTTTCTCGTAAGATCGGCATAAAATTGCCGGCAAAAGCATTGCTCCTGCCATCACTTTTTGTTCCGACTATCTGATCGATTGGTATCTGTACAAGTCCGAGTGGAACTTCAGAATAAGATCCCTTCGGAGGCAGGATATCATCAAGAACCTGAAGTGTCGGTAATTCCCCCCGCATCATTCTTGCCTGATAATCCTTTTTGCCGAGTTTATAAGCTTTTTGATAATCTTCCATTGTAAATGATGCCATACTCATTCACCTCTGTCTGAATTCTGAATAACGGGATACTTACAGGCTTGCGCGGATTACTTTCGGTCTGCATCCTGCATCTTCTAATGCCTGTACAATTTTTTTCTTATGTTCTGTACCGTATGCTTCCATCGTTACTTTCAGCTCCACAGCCGCATAACGGTTAGTACTGATAAACTGGTTGTGATCAAGTTTGATGACATTACCCTGATTTTCCGCAATAATAGATGCCACACGCACCAGTTCACCCGGTTTGTCCGGAATCAATACAGAAACGGTAAAGATACGGTCTCTCTGGATCAGTCCATGCTGTACCACTGAGGACATTGTGATCACATCCATGTTACCGCCACTTAAGATAGATACCACCTTTTTACCGGTGAAGTTCAGATGACGGAGTGCTGCAACTGTCAGAAGGCCGGAGTTTTCTACGATCATCTTATGATTTTCTACCATATCAAGGAATGCAACAATCAGTTCATCATCATCAATTGTGATCACATCATCCAGATTTTCCTGCAGATACGGGAAGATATGCTCTCCCGGTGTCTGTACAGCGGTACCATCTGCAATCGTATTTACATGTGGAAGTGTCACGACCTCACCTTTTTCAAGCGATGCTTTCATACATGCAGCTCCGGATGGCTCCACACCGATAACTTTGATATGTGGATTGAGGAGTTTTGCAAGTGTGGAAACACCTGTTGCAAGACCGCCTCCGCCGATCGGAACAAGAATGTAATCTACAAGAGGAAGCTCCTGTACAATTTCCATTGCAATTGTACCCTGGCCTGTTGCAACGGCAGGATCATCAAACGGATGGATAAAGGTATATCCCTCTTTTTCTGCAAGCTCCAGTGCATAGGCACAAGCTTCATCATAAACGTCACCTTTCAGAATAACTTCAGCACCGTAACTCTTTGTACGTTCTACTTTGATAAGTGGTGTGGTGGTCGGCATAACGATCACGGCTTTTGCTCCGAATTTGTGTGCCGCATAAGCCACACCCTGTGCATGGTTTCCTGCTGATGCTGCAATCAGACCTTTTGCACGCTCTTCATCGGTCAGGGTACTGATCTTGTAATATGCCCCACGTACTTTGTATGCACCGGTACGCTGCATATTTTCTGGTTTCAGATATACTTTGTTTCCGGTGAGATCTGAAAAATAGCTGCTTTTTATCAGCTTGGTTTCCTGAGTTACTTTTTTTACAATTTCTGATGCCTCTTCAAAGCTCTCTAATGTAAGCATTTTTGCTCCTCCTGTAATTTCTTCGGTCTACTCTTCTGTGTGTAATTCGTTCTGGTCAATATCAAACAGTGCATTTACGAATGCATCAGCATCAAATTTCTGCAGATCGTCAATCGTTTCTCCAACTCCAATATATTTTACCGGAATATCGAGCTCGGACTGGATTGCAACTGCAATTCCGCCTTTGGCTGTTCCGTCCAGTTTTGTAAGGATAATACCATTTACATTTGCAACTTCTGCAAACTGTTTTGCCTGAGCAAGTGCATTCTGTCCTGTCGTTCCATCCAGAACAACAAGTGTTTCAAGATAAGCTTCCGGATATTCTCTCTCAAGAATGCGATAGATTTTGCGAAGTTCCTCCATCAGATTTTTCTTGTTGTGGAGACGTCCTGCTGTATCGCAGATCAGTACATCCGCATTACGTGCTTTGGCTGCCGCCACTGCGTCATAGACGATGGATGCCGGATCAGCACCTTCCTGACCGCCGATCAGGTCTACTCCTGCACGCGATGCCCACTGTGCAAGCTGTTCTCCTGCTGCTGCACGGAATGTATCTGCTGCTGCAAGGATAACTTTCTTACCCTGGTCTTTGAGTTTGCCGGCGAGTTTACCGACGGAGGTGGTTTTTCCGACTCCGTTTACGCCGATCACAAGAATTACGGATTTGCGGTTTTCAAACTCATATTCTGTACTGTCAACCCGCATCTGCTCTTTGATACTGTTGATCAGAAGCTGCTTGCATTCCATCGGGTTTTTGATATGCTGGGCGGACACCTGTTCTTTCAGATGCTCAATAATGGATGAAGTGGCATTGAGTCCGATATCACCCATGATGAGGATTTCTTCCAGTTCTTCGTAAAAATCCTCATCAATGCTGGAATATCCGCTGAAAATGGAATCAAAGCCAGCCACGATATTGTCACGCGTTTTGGTCAGTCCACTGACCAGCCGCTTAAAAAAGCCTTTCTTTTCTTCTGACATACTCATGCCTCCTTATTTATAAATTTATTTTGTAAGCTGGTTTTCTACCAGATCTACTGATACCAGCGTAGAAACACCTTTTTCCTGCATGGTGATACCATACAGACGGTCCGCAGCATTCATCGTACCACGTCTGTGTGTAATAATAATAAACTGCGTATTTTTTGTTAATTTCTGAAGATAAGTTGCAAAACGTCCGACGTTGGAATCATCCAGCGCTGACTCAATCTCGTCAAGAAGACAGAACGGTGATGGTTTCAGGTTCTGGATTGCAAAAAGAAGGGCAATTGCCGTCAGTGCTTTTTCTCCACCGGAAAGCTGCATCATATTCTGAAGTTTCTTTCCGGGAGGCTGTGAAATGATCCGGATTCCTGCTTCAAGAATATCCTCATCCTCTGCAAGCTCCAGTGTTCCCTTTCCGCCACCGAACAATTCTTTAAAGGCCTTGTCAAATTCCCTCTGAATATCACGGAATTTTTCAGTAAACTGTTTGCGCATTCCCTCGTCCAGCTCCTGAATGATTCCTTCCAGTGTTTCTTCTGCTTTGACAATATCTTCGTACTGCGCGGATAAAAATGTATGACGTTCAAGAAGATTTTTGTAATCTTCGATTGCGTTGACATTAACGGAACCCAGCTTACGGATTTCATCCTTGATACGAAGAACATCTTTTTTGATCGTCTGCCGGTCTGTCAGCTCCTCTTTTCGGTACTGAAGGGCATTGTTCGGTGTGATTTCATATTCTTCCCACATATAGGAAATCTGGGATTCCCGCTGCTCTTCGATTTTTTCTGCCTGACTGCGCAGACGGAAACACTCTTTATCAAGCAACGATGTCTTTTCAGAGAGATGATCCCTCTTTTCGAAAAAAGACTTGTGGCTGGTACTGCGTTTTTCCTTTTCTTCCTGCCATTCGATACGTCTGGCATCCAGAACCTCTTCCTTACCTGTACATTCGGTAACGGCTTTTTTGAGTTCTGCAATACCGTCTTCTTTTTTATGTATTTCTTCGGCACTTCTGGAAAGATTTTCAGTGATTTCTTCGGACTCCCTGTGGTATGCTTCAATCTCATTTTCCAGGCGGCTGATATTTTCTTGAAGGAAATGGTTCTGCTGCTCCAGAGATGATTCTTCCAGACGGATCTTTTCAAGTACATGATTTTTCTCTGTCTCTTCTGCCTTCCATTCCTCTAATTCTTTTTGCTTTGTCTCGATGAAAACTTCAAGTTCTTTTTCATCTTTCTGGGAATCTTCCAGTTCACGGGCGATGCTGCTGTGATCCTGACGGATCTCGCCTGCCTGCTGTCGCAATTCCTCCTGTTCGCGTTCGATCCGGCGGTAACTGCTCTGAATTTCATCTTCTTTTTCCTGAATCTGGGCAAGATTCATCTTTGCGGTATTCTGCTCGACATACTGCTGTTGCAGCTGCTGCTGGAAATCAGCAATGGTATCTCGAAGTACATTACGTCTACTGCGGTTTTCACCGATCGCACGCTGCGTCTCTTCAAGTTCTTTCTTGAGGATTCCGACGCTTCTCTCCAGTTCTTCAATCTCACGTCGTCTTCCGAGCAGATTACTGTTATTTTTGAACGCACCACCTGTCATGGAACCGCCCGGGCTTAAAGATTCACCCTCGATCGTAACCATACGGAGACTGTGACGGTATTTTTTACCAATAGCAATCGCATGGTCAATATTATCTACGACCAGCACACGACCAAGAAGATACATAACGAGTTCGCTGTACTCAGCATCTGCTTCTACAAGCGTATTTGCTGTTCCGACAACACCCGGTTCACGCAGGACATCTTTCTGCGCAAGGCCACCACGTCCACTGATATTGGAAAGCGGAAGGAAAGTTGCCCTTCCGTAGCGGTTCTTCTTCAAAAAGCTGATCATACGCTTCGCAGTCTGTTCATTATCTGTAACAATATTCTGGATACTGCCACCAAGTGCTGTCTCGATAGCAACTTCATAATCTTTCTGTACATGAATAATATCGGCAACTACGCCCCGGATACCCGGTTCATGGCTTTTTTGCTCCATAACGCGGCGAATACTGTTACCGTAACCATCATACCTCTCTGTAATGTTGCGGAGAGATTCCAGACGGGATGCCTCCCTGTGATATGCAGTTTGTCCGATTTCCATCTGAGAATTCTGTTTCTTTAATTTTTCCTGAATCTGATGGATTTCTTCATCGAGACGTACACATTCTGCATTTGTTGACTGAATTACATTGGTCACCGCATCATATTGTTTCTGCGCTTTCTCACGGTCACTTTCCAGAATTGCTTCTTCACTCTTCAAACGAAGGATACGCCGACTGACTTCTGCCTTACGGATATCAAGCTGTTCCATCATGGCATCAAATCGCTGTGCTTTACCTTTGGTTGTCGCACGGCTGTTGAGAATCTCAATGATCTCATTTTTGCCGTCTTCCACTGCCTGTGTACATTCATCTACATTGGAGACAATATTTTCGAGAGATTCTGTCTCTTTTTTCAGATTGTCTCTGGTTTCTTTTAATCTATTGTAAAGAGCTGCCCTTTCTTCGGTCAGCTTTTCTTTTTCTTCGCTTCGCTTCTGAAGATCGTCTTTTAACACTGTCAGACGTGATCTGAAATGTTCACTGTTTTGTCTGCCGGATGATATCTGTTCTTCAAGGACTTTGACCTGCCCCTCATACTGCTGTTTGAGAAGTGCATTTTCCTGCTGTTCCTCTTTCAGCGCATCCAGCTTTGTATTCAGCTCTTCCAGTTCCTGTTCCAGGCGCTCATACTCTGCCTTTGTCTGTTCGTATGCCGACTGCGCCTCGTCAAGTTCCTGCTGTGCCTGCGAAAGCTTTGTTTCCAGCTCATTCAGAAGTTCGCCTGTACGCTGGTGATCCAGAAGGAAAAGGTTGATATCCAGTTCTTTCAGTTCGTCTCTTTTTGCAAGATAAATTCTGGCTGTTTCAGACTGACGTTCCAGAGGTCCGAGCTGTTTGGTCAGCTCACTTAAAATATCTGTCACACGCACAAGATTCTGTCTTTCTTCATCCAATTTCTTGAGTGTGGTTATTTTTCTTCGTTTAAATTTGACGATTCCGGCAGCCTCGTCAAAAAGCTCCCGTCGTTCTTCCGGCTTACCGCTCAGGATCTTGTCAATCTGTCCCTGTCCGATAATAGAATAACCTTCTTTACCGATACCGGTATCATAAAACATCTCCTGAATGTCTTTCAGACGGCAGCCGCTTCCATTGATCAGATATTCGCTTTCACCGGAACGGTAAAGTCTTCTGGCAACAGTCACCTCGTTATAGTCTACCGGAAGTTTGTGATCGCTGTTATCCAGTGTGATTGAAACAGATGCAAAGCTTAAAGGCTTTCTGTTTTCTGTACCGGAAAATATGACATCCTGCATATTTCCGCCTCGAAGCTGCTTGGCGCTCTGTTCACCGAGTACCCATCGTACTGCATCACCGACATTACTCTTGCCACTGCCGTTCGGTCCGACGATTCCGGTGATTCCGTTGTGAAATTCAAAGTTGATTTTCTGAGCAAAGGATTTGAAGCCATATACTTCAATATTCTTTAAATACATAGTTCACCTGCCAGTTTTTCTTTTCCTCATGTATCACGCATAAAATCAGAATTTCTTTTCCTGAATCGCCTGATAGGCAGCTGCCTGTTCTGCTGCCTTTTTAGTGTGACCCGTGCCATTTCCCACAACCTGACCGTTAACCTGAACGACTACGGTAAAGCATTTATCATGATCCGGTCCCTCTTCACCTGTAAGTATATATTCAATCGGCTGAAGTCCCTTTTCCTGTACAAGCTCCTGAAGAATCGTTTTGCTGTCATAAAAAAGCTGTTTATGTTCAATATCATTCAGAATAAAATTCAGAACAAATTTTTTCGCATTGGAAAAACCACCGTCCAGGTAGATTGCGCCAAGAAGCGCCTCTGTCGCATCGGAAACGATAGAATCACGGTTACGTCCTCCTGTCATGTTTTCTCCCTTACCAAGAAGCAGAAATTCCGGAAGACCGAATTCTCTTGCGCAATATGCCAGGCTTGGTTCACACACAAGACTTGCACGTTTTTTTGTCAGCTCACCTTCCGGGATCTGCGGAAATTTTTTGTAAAGAAAATCACTGCTGATCAGTTCAAGTACAGCATCTCCAAGAAACTCCAGACGTTCATTACATCCAAGTTTTCCGAGTTTTTTTTCATTTGCATAGGAACTGTGTGTCAGCGCCTGTCTCAGCAGTTTTTTGTTCTGAAATGTATATCCTATAATCTGTTCCAACTGTTCCATTTTATTGTCCTTCTTTTTTTATTCTTTATCCGGTGCCTCAAAATGAACCGGCTGAATACGTTCTGCAATTTTTTCATTGATCTTCTGCTGTTTGAACTGCACACACTGGAAAATCGCGTGTTTGATTTCAACAGCCTTCGCGCTTCCATGCGTCTTGACAACAAGTCCTTTGAGTCCGAGAAGCGGAGCCCCACCGTATTCGGTAGCATCAAAACTCTTCAGAGTCTGTTTCAGTGCAGGTTTTACCAGAAGTGCTCCAATCTTGCTCTTCATGGTACTCATCATTCCCTCTTTTATTTTGTGGATCAGCTCAGAGCTGACACCTTCATAAAGTTTGAGAATGACATTTCCGACAAAAGCTTCGCAGACAATAACGTCTGCATAGCCGGCTGGAATATCCCTTGCTTCAATACTTCCGATAAAGTTGATTCCCTCTGCTTCTTTAAGAAGCGGGAAGGTCTCTTTGACAAGTGCATTGCCTTTTTCTTCTTCTGCACCATTATTGACAATCGCAACACGTGGATTTTTGATTCCGACAACATGCTCCATATAGATGGAACCCATTTTTGCAAACTGTACCAGATGAGATGGTCTTGCATCTACATTTGCTCCACAGTCAATCAGAAGCGAGACTCCCTTGGCGGTCGGAATCAGCGGGGCAAGCGGCGGTCTCTCAACGCCTTTGCTTCTGCCCACCAGCACCTGCCCGCCTACAAGAACTGCTCCGGTACTTCCGGACGAAACAAACGCATCTGCTTTTTGTTCTTTGACCATTTTCAGCCCGACAACGATGGAAGAATCTTTCTTCTTACGGATTGCAAATACCGGAGGTTCTGCTGTTTCGATTACTTCTGTTGCATTTACCACCTCAATCCTGTCTGTCGGATAATCCTGGTATTTCTTAAGTTCTGAATAGATCACTTCCTCCTGTCCTGTAAGAATCACCTGAATATCATCCCGCTCCTTCACAGCGTCCACTGCAGCTCTGACCGGTTCCACAGGTGCAAGATCTCCGCCCATGGCATCTACAACAACTTTTACTAATTCTGCCATATTGTTCCTCCTGTATATTCTGTATCTATTTAAAAATGTTCTGTAATGATTGTAAAAAATCTCAAACTTTATCATACTAAAGAATCAGCAGAAAATCAACCCTGTTCCTGGTTGATTCTGCTGATTCCATATATCAGATATAGAATTTTCTATTTCTGTGCTTCAATCTGTTCTGCAAGATCATTCAGATACACCCAGCGGTCCATCTTTTCTTCAAGCTGTGCCTCTGCTTCTTCTTTTTGCTGTGTAAGTTCATTTAACTTACCGGAATTTGTTGCATTAGCCATGATATCAGCATCCAGTTTCTCAATTTTGCTCTCCAGCGCTGCAATATCATCATCAATCGTTTCAAATTCACGTTGCTCTTTGTAACTGAATTTCAGTTTTGAAGGACGATTTTGTTTCCATGTTTTTACGGATTCTTTCTCTTCTGCAGAATCTGCAGAAACATTTTTTGAGGCAGAAGATTTTGTGGCCGGCGCTTCTTCAAAAAGGCCTTTGCGCTTTTTTGCTTCAAGGTAATCTGTGTAGCCGCCTTCATACTGTGTGAGATTTCCTTCTCGGTCAAACTCAAAAATACGGTCTGCAAGATTATCAAGAAAATAACGGTCATGCGATACGGCGATCACAATACCTGCAAAAGAATTCAGATAATCTTCCAGAATCGTCAGTGTAGGAATATCTATATCATTGGTAATCTCGTCAAGCAGCAGCACGTTTGGTGCAGATGCGAGTACTTTCAAAAGATAGAGGCGCTTCTTTTCACCACCGGAAAGTTTCTCGATTGGTGCATACTGCATGGCAGCATCAAACAGAAACTGCTCAAGAAGTTTTGATGCACTGATCAGTCCATCCTTTGTC
>ENA-UOJO01002833-UOJO01002833.1-human-gut-metagenome-genome-assembly--contig:-P57-NODE-2833-length-17291-cov-9.025644_pt1 | contig 17291 bp, 18 predicted proteins | sample MGYA00242351_ERZ723898 | MGnify/ENA metagenome assembly ERZ723898 | reverse complement strand
ATCTCGTCCTCGCGGCGATAGCGCTTGCCGATGGAGCCGGTCTCGTCGTAGTCGAGCATGAAGTCGGGGCAGAGATCCTGGAAGAGCTTCTTCGCCGGCTCGGCCAGCTTCTTGCTCAGCGGCAGGATAGCCGCCTTATAAGGCGCGAGCGCCGGATGCAGGTGCAGCACGACGCGCACGTCGTTCTTCTCCGCGTCGATGACCTCTTCGTCATACGCTTCGCAGAGGAACGCGAGCGCCACGCGGTCGCAGCCGAGGGACGGCTCGATGACGTAGGGGATATAGTGCTCGTTCGTCTCCTGATCGAAGTAGGTCAGATCCTTGCCGGACGCCTCCTGATGACGCTTCAGGTCATAGTCGGTACGGTCGGCAATGCCCCACAGTTCGCCCCAATCGGTGAACGGGAACGCATATTCGATGTCCGTCGTGGCGCGGGAATAGAACGCCAGTTCAGCGGGTTCGTGGTCGCGCAGGCGGAGATTCTCTTCATGGATGCCGAGGGATTTCAGCCAGTTGACGCAGTACTCCTTCCAGTAGGCGAACCACTCGAGGTCGGTGCCCGGCTTGCAGAAGAACTCACATTCCATCTGCTCGAACTCGCGGGTACGGAACGTGAAGTTGCCCGGCGTGATCTCGTTGCGGAACGCCTTGCCGACCTGGCAGACGCCGAACGGCAGCTTGCGGCGCGTGGTGCGCTGGATGTTGGCAAAGTTCACGAAGATGCCCTGCGCGGTCTCCGGGCGGAGATAGCAGGTCGAGGACGAGTCCTCGGTGACGCCGATGGCGGTCTTGAACATCAGGTTAAACTTGCGGATGGGCGTGAAGTCATGCTTGCCGCAGACGGGGCATACAATATCTTCGTGCTCGGCAATGAACTTGTCCATCTCGTCGAAGCTCATCGCGTCGACATTGACCTCATGATGCTCCTCGCCGATGAGCTTGTCCGCGCGGTGGCGGGCCTTGCAGGATTTGCAGTCGAGCAGCGGGTCGGAGAAGCTGGACACGTGGCCGGTCGTGATCCACGTCTGCGGATTCATGATAATGGCCGCGTCGAGGCCGACGTTGTACGGGCTTTCCTGCACGAACTTTTTCAGCCATGCCTTTTTCACATTGTTCTTGAACTCCACGCCAAGCGGGCCATAGTCCCAGCTGTTGGCGAGGCCGCCGTAAATTTCAGACCCGGCGAACACGAAGCCGCGGTTTTTGCAGAGCGCGATGATCTTATCCATCGTCTTTTCACTGTTTTTCATCATTCATCCGTCCTCCCGACGTGATTTTATCGCTTTAACGTTACTATTATAATAAAAACTCTCTTAAAGTCAACCGCGCCGCCAAAAAACAGTTCCTATTTTCAGCCGTTTGTGGTATACTTATGTGCAATTCCCATTGGAAAGGATGCGAGATCTCATGAAAGCCATTGGGCGGGCGATCCTGTCCGCGATTTTTCTGGTTCTGACCGGGCTGATGCTCGCGGCGGCGAAATACGCGCCGCAGCTTGTCTTTTCGTTCTATCCCGCGTGGTCGCGCAAGGCGCTCGCGGCGCTCTCTTCGGTGTCGGCGCTGCTGCCGATCGCGCTCTGGGAGGTGCTGGCGGGACTCGCGATCCTCTGGCTGCTCTATACGTTCGTCTGCATCTTCACGCGCCGCCGCGGCTTTTTGAACTGGCTGACGGGCGTGCTGCTGGCGGTGTGCGTCGGTGTCTTCCTGTTCACGGGACTCTGGGGGCTGAACCACTTCGGCCCCGGCGTCGGCGAGACGCTCGGCCTTGACGTCCGCGAATACAGCAAGGAAGAACTGATTGCAGCCACGAATTATTATGCCGCCCAGGCCACGCAGTATGCCGGGACGGTCCAGCGCGACGAGCAGGGCCGCGCGCAGTTCGCCGATTTTCAGACGCTCTCGAAGCAGGCCGGGGACGGCTATCTTTCGCTCCGGAGCGCCTATCCGCAGTTCGACGGCGCGGTTGATCCGGTCAAATCGCTGCTCTCATGGCGGCTGTTCAGCCAGTTCGGCACGACGGGCATCTTCATCTGCTTCACCGGCGAGAGCTGCGTCAACCCCGACACCTATGAGGCGTGGGTCCCGTTCACGATGTGCCACGAGATCGCCCACCGGCAGGCCGTCGCCGCCGAGGACGAGGCAAACTTCTGTGCGTATCTGGCGTGCATGGAAAACCCGAGGAACGATTTCCGCTACTCCGGTGCCTTTGCCGCCTACATCTATTGTAATAACGCTCTCGCCAAGGTCGACCGCAGCGCCGCCGCCAGCATCTGGCAGAATGTCGCAGACGGCGTCCGCGCCGACGCACAGGCCGCCAACGAGCACTATGCCCAGTACGAGGGCAAGGTTCAGGACGCGGCGCAGAAGGTCAACGACGCCTATCTTAAGGCGTTCAGCGAGGAGTCCGGCGTGCAGTCCTACGGCGAGGTCGCCGATCTGCTCATCGCGTGGTATTTACAGAAAACCGCTTGAAAATTTGCAAATTTGTATTGACAAGAGGAGATTTCCCCGCTATAATATGCGGAGAAAACAAAGAAGGAGCCGTTTGGCCGCCCTCACCTCCAGCTTGCGCGAAGAGGTTCATATCTTTCACCTCCCTTTCGGGAGTCAGTGCGAAGTTATGTGCGGGTGCCTTGCGGCATCCGCACTTTGCGTATGGAGGTGCTTCATCATCGGTAAATTAGAACATCAGATCAACGAGGAGATCCGTGACAAGGAGCTTCGCGTGATCGGAGCTGATGGCGATCAGCTTGGTATCATGACGTCGGCCGCAGCCCTCGCGCTTGCCGAGGAAAAGGAGCTTGATCTCGTCAAGATCGCGCCGAACGCCACGCCCCCGGTCTGCAAGATCATGGACTACGGCAAGTTCCGCTTCGAACAGCTGAAAAAGGAAAAAGAAGCGAAGAAGAACCAGCACGTCGTCGAGGTCAAGGAGATCCGCATGTCCCCGAGCATCGATACCAACGACTTTAATACCAAGGTCAAAAACGCCATGAAGTTCCTGAAGGATGGCAACCGAGTGAAGGTCACCGTTCGTTTCCGCGGCCGCGAGATGGCGCACACCTCGCTTGGCACAGACCTGCTGAAGAAATTCGGGTCTGACTGTGCCGAGCTGGCCACCGTCGCCAAGGACGCGAAGCTCGAAGGACGCAATATGTCCATGTTCCTCAGCCCCAAGAATTCCAAATAATTTTCGCAAAACGCAACAAACGGAAGGAGAACCACTATGCCTAAGCTGAAATCCCATAGCGGCGCAAAGAAAAGATTCAACCTGACCAAGACCGGTAAGGTCAAGAGAGCGCACGCCTTCAAGAGCCATATCCTCACGAAGAAGACCACCAAGCGCACCCGTAACCTTCGCAAGAACGGCTACGCCGACGTGACCGTGGAAGATACCGTCAAGAAAATGATTCCCTACAAATAATTAGGGACGGACTGATAACATAGGAGGATTCAATCATGGCAAGAGTGAAAGGCGCAATGATGACGCGCAAAAGAAGAAATAAGACCCTGAAGCTGGCGAAGTCCTATTGGGGTTCCAAGTCCCGCCACTTTAAGATGGCCAAGCAGGCCGTCTACAAGTCCGGCGTGTACGCTTATGTCGGCCGCAAGCTGAAGAAGCGCGAGTTCCGTCAGCTGTGGATCGCCCGTATTTCTGCGGCGGTCGCTCCGTTCGGCATCAACTATTCCCGCTTCATGAACGGCCTGAAGAAGGCTGGCATTGAGATGAACCGCAAGGCCATCTCCGAGCTGGCTATCGCCGATCCCGCCGCGTTCGAGGCCCTCGTCGAGGCCGCCAAGAAGGCGCTTTAATTCCAGAACAGCAATGGGCGCAGCCGGATGGCTGCGCCCGTTTTTTATGGCTGTCTCTACGAATTTGATTACAGTTCCTGTTGTGAACATAGGGGCGGCCAACGGTCGCCCGAAAGCCTTCTCCTCCGGAGAAGGCTTATTTCACTGCGGCGGGGGGACGGGCGGACAGAGTCGTCCGCCCCTACTTTAGCTGCGCTTTTGATAGCCGCAGTCGCAATATGGGCCGCCGGAGGCGAGCGTATACTCCCGCACGAAGTTCGACGCGCCGCCGGCCTCGCTCATCGTATAGTCCAGATGGCACATGGCGGGCGTCAGGTCATAAAGCCCCAGCTTCTTCATCAGCGTACAGATGCCGCACTGCGTGAAGCGCGCCTCATAGCCGCTTCCGTCGGCATATCCTTTGCCTTGACATTTTCCACTCGCTGCGCAAGCGATACACACTGTCCGTTTCTGCCGCTTGGATTCTTCGGGCCCAGATGGTCACCTTTGCTGCCGGTGCCGCAGTAGGTATCCGCAATGTTCAGCCAGAGCGTGCCGCTTGGAAGAAGCACGCGCCGAACCTCGGAAAACACCTCCGTCAGCCGCACCACATACTGCGCAGGTCTCTCCTCGCGCCCAATCTGCCCATCCATACCGTAATCCCGCAGCGCATAATAGGGCGGCGAGGTGATGCAGCAATGCACGGATTTGTCCGGCAGCGTGCGCAGCACATCCAGTGCGTCGCCGCAGAAAATCGTATCAATCTCCATCATGTGCCGCTCACCTCGTTCGGCTTGGTGGTCATCACTCGATACAGCTCGGTGTCCTTGGGGAAACGGTCTACGAAAGGCAAAATGATATTCCCATATTCAAAATGCGGATTGTGTGACTGAAACGCGTCTGGGAAATTCTATTTTAGTTGTATATGGCTTTTATAAGCCGACCACAACCGTCACGGCGGCGGAAAAGATGATGAGGGTTTTGCAATCCGAGATTGCAGAAACGCAGGTTGGGCAGCGGCATTGACGCTGCCTATTTTTTATCCGCATTTGCAAAGAGAAACTACAAGAATTCGCAAATTAGTGTGCATAATCGTTTGAACAGGCAACCGCTTCGGTGGTATAATTGAATAGGAATCGTGGGGTTCGTCTGTCGGAACGGAGGTTTTTATGGCAAGACAGAACGACCCCAAAATCACTGCTCTTTACTCAAGACTTTCGCATGAAGATGAACTCCAATGTGAGAGCAACTCAATTCTAAATCAAAAGTTGCTTTTGGAGAGCTACGCCAAACAGCACGGCTTCACCAGCTTGAAATGGTACACCGACGACGGTTTCTCCGGTGCGAATTTTGACCGCCCTGATTTTCAAGAAATGCTTGCAGACATTGAGGCTGGAAAAATCGGAACGGTAATTGTCAAAGATATGTCGAGGCTCGGTCGAAACTATCTGCAAGTCGGTATGTACACGGAAATGGTCTTCCCACAGAACGGCGTTCGTTTCATTGCTGTCAATGACACCGTGGACAGCGCTAAGGGCGACAACGACCTGACTCCACTGCGGAACCTGTTCAATGAGTGGTTCGTTCGGGACACCAGCAAGAAAATCCGAGCCTCCAAGCGAGCCAAAGGGATGAGCGGAAAGCCCACCACCAGTCAACCGGTATACGGCTATCTCATGGACAAGGACGGCAATTTCATTGTAGATGAGGAAACCGCCCCTGTTGTCCAGCAGATATACCGTCTGTGTCTGGCAGGCAATGGCCCGACCAGAATTGCCCGGATATTGACAGAGCAGGAAATCCCAACGCCCGGAACGCTGGAATTTCGCAGAACCGGCAGCACAAGGCGCTATCATCCCGGGCATGAGTGCCGCTGGGCGGATAATACCGTCGCGCACATCCTCAAGCGCAGAGAATATCTTGGCCATCTGGTGAATTTCAAGACCGAAAAGTAGTCCTATAAAAGCAAACGCACTCTGGAGAATAGACAAAATTATCGTGCATGAGGGCAGCCGCGATGAAGACGGCACCCGGCGGCAGGAGATTGAAATCTACTACGCTTTCGTCGGCAAGCTCGATTTTCCTGTATAGGGGCGCAAAAAAGTTCCAGTCAGAGTGAATTACTCTGACTGGAACGAGAAAAATTTTTATGCGAATCGTGCTTCCTTATCATACATGAGCATTGATAGGAGTGTTATGGGGCGCGTTGCTCCATTTTAGACTCCATGAAGATCCACGGGATTGCCACACCAGTGTGCGGGCTGGTTCGCAATGACGCGTCTATTGTAGAATTTTGGGCTTTGGCCGGTGGTTATGGGATGATGCGCGAGGACTTTTGATAGCGTTCCTGCTCGGAGAATACGCAGCCGCAGTATTTCTGGATGTAGAAGCCCAGCTCCCGCGCACGGGTCTGCCCGTCGCGGAACATCGGGCGGAAATCCTGATAGTAAAACTGCACGCCGTATTCCTCGCCCGCGCGGTAGGCCACGTCGCGCATCAGCTCGTGCTGCTGATAGGGGCTGATGAAGAGTGAGGACGTGAACGCGTCGAAGCCGCCCTCCTTCGCCATCCGTGCCGCCTCGAAAAGGCGCATCTCATAGCATTTGACGCAGCGGCCCGCAATGTCGTCCGCTACAGCGCGGACAAACGGCCGCAGGCCATAGTCGTCGCGCACGAGCAGTGGCAGGCCGATGGTCTTTGCGTATTCCTGCAAGCAGTTGCGCCGGGCGCGGTATTCGGTAAACGGATGGATATTCGGATTGTACCAATAACCGGTCAGGTCGATGCCGTCGGCGCGGAGCGCGTCGATTGGCATATTCGCGCAGGGCGCGCAGCAGATGTGCATGAGCAGCTTCATAACAGATCACCTCTTGATGTGAATCCAGTATAGCACAAAATTTCGATGATCGCAAAAAGAATTCTGTCCGGTGGAATGGACAAGTGCGCAAAGCTGTGCTATAATCTGTGCTAATCATAAACATAAGAAAGGATGAACCCTATGGCAGTACCGATGGAGAGCTACGCAGGAAAAATTCAACGGAAATTGCTGCGCAAAAAGCGTGTGATCGAGGCGGCCTCCGGCCGGGAAAAGGCCGATCTGGTGCTGAAAAACGCGACGTATGTCAACGTCTTCTCGAATGAGCTGCGCACGTGTGACATCGCGTGCGCAAACGGCCTGATCGTGGGCCTTGGGCAGTATGACGGTGAAGTCGAATACGACATGGCCGGCAAGATCGTCTGCCCCGGCTTCGTCGACGCGCACATCCACCTCGAGTCCAGTCTGGTGACACCGCGCGAGTTTGCAAAGGCGACGCTCGTCCACGGGACGACCACCGTCATCACCGATCCGCACGAGATCACCAACGTCATGGGCACCGACGGCATTGATTATATGTTCCAGGCGACCGAGGGACTGCCGATCGATGTGCGGTTCATGCTGCCGTCCTGCGTCCCGGCGACGCCGATGGACGAGAGCGGCGCGAATCTTGATTATCGCGCCATCGATTCGTTCTACGACTATCCGCGCGTGCAGGGCCTCGCCGAGATGATGAACGCCTACGGCGTCACGCACAACGACGCCGAGGTCGTGGCGAAGATCGTCGCCGCGCAGGCGCACCACAAGAAGATCGACGGCCACGCGCCGGGCCTGTCCGGCAAGGATCTCGACACGTACATCGCTGCGGGCGTCTATTCCGACCACGAGTGCTCCGACATCGAGGACGCGCTGGCCAAGCTGCGCCGCGGACAGTTCATCATGATCCGCGAGGGCACGGCGGCGCGGAACCTTGAGGCGCTGGCTCCGCTGCTGACGCCGCAGTATGCCGAGCGCTGCATGTTCTGCACCGATGACAAGCATCCGAACGACCTGCTCGAGAAGGGCCACATCGACTACATCTGCCGCGAGGCCATCAACAAATACGGCGTCGACCCGATCATCGCCGTCAAGGCTGCGGGCCACCATGCGGCGCGCTATTTCCTGCTGAACAACCGCGGCGCCATCGCGCCCGGCTATCTGGCGGACTTTGCCATCATCGACAACTTCAAAGATTTCAACGTCCAGATGGTCTTCAAGAAGGGCAAGCTCTATTGGGACGGCACGACACTGCTCGACTTCCCGGCCCCGGAGATCGAGACGTATCTCGACGAGCGTGCGCATGACACGTTCCACGTCGGGACGCTGACGCCGGACGATTTCAAGGACACGCGCCCGCGCGGCGTGATCGGCATGATCCCCGGCGAGATCGTCACGACCGACAACGGGTATTCCGACCGGGTCGATCTCGAGAAGGACATCCTGAAGATCGCGGTGATCGAGCGGCACAAGAACACGCACCACATTGGACTCGGCTACATTCAGGGCTACGGCCTGAAGGCAGGCGCGGTGGCGACGAGCATCTCGCATGATTCGCACAACATCATCGTCGTCGGCACGAATGAGGACGATATGGCCTTTGCCGCGAATCAGATCGTGCAGCAGCACGGCGGCATCGTCGTGGTCGAAAACGGCGAGATCCGCGGAAATGTTGTGCTGGAGATCGCGGGCATCATGTCCGACTGCCCGCTGACCGAGATGAACGAAAAGCTCGAGGGCGCGAAAAAGGCGGCCTTCCAGCTCGGCGTCAAGGAGGGCATCGACCCGTTCATGACGCTCAGCTTCATGGCGCTGCCGGTCATCCCGACGCTCCGTATCACCACGCGCGGCATCATCGACGTTGTCACGCAGCAGTACATCTGATGAATAAAAATCATCCCCGGCTTCCATGGAAGCCGGGGATTTTGTGATTACTTCTGTTCGTCCTGCGGGGCCTCGGCCTGTTTTGCGGCTTTCTTCGCGCGGGATTTTTTCACGCACCGCCGCACGATCACGACTACCACAATGATGATCACTGCAAGCAGGATCAGCGACGGCAGGGCCTCGGTCAGATTCAGGATGAAGCGCTGGAAGCTGCGGCCGAAGCTGCGCCAGCCGTCGGAGAACGCATCGGCGAACTTCTCGCCGAACGTCCGCTGCACGGTCACGGTCGGGGTGTAAATTTCAACTTCGTCCAGATCAATGGAAACAGTCGAATAACGGATCTGCATGTCCATGTTCCGCAGATTCCGCTCGATGGATTCCGTCTCATATCGCACATCGGCCAGCCGTTCTTCGAGCGCGACGAGGCTCTCCACGTTCTCGGTCTTCTCCAGCATGGCCAGCAGCCGCTCTTCCTGCGTCCGCAGCGAGGAAAGACGCGCCTCATAGTCCGTATACGTCGAGGTCACATTCTCGGCGTAGCGGTTCGAGGACAGGACGTTGCCGATGGACGACGTCTCGGACATGAACTGCTCAAATTTGTCCGCCGGGATGCGCAGCGCATAGCTCGCGTGCCGGTCGACCACGGTGGTCGTCCCGTCGTCGTTGTAGCGCGTGCTGCCGTAGACGTTCGAGCTTTCTACAAAGCCCTGATAGCTTGCGACCATCGCCTCGATCCGCGCCACGGCCTCGTCAAACTTCGTCGTCTCCGCCGAGATGTTCGCCGAGTAGATGATCTTGGCTGCGTAGTCCGAGAGCGAGGAATTGTCGCCCGTGTCCAGTTCCGCGTTCCCAGCGGCGCTGGTCGTGAAGCCCGTGTCCGCCGCGTCATCCCAGGCCGTCTCCGTCTCCGCCGGCGCTTCCGCCGGGGTGTCGTAGCCCCACTCTTCCGCAGCGGCAGCGCTCTCCGTCTTCCAGTTTTGCGCTGCGGACGAAGCCGTGTCGGCGGCCATGTTTTTGCTGCTCGCGCCGCACCCGGCCAGCAGGGCCGTAAGCAAAAGGACGCTCAAAAACAGTGCAAGAATTCGATGCTGTTTCATGTTGGGGTTCCCCTTTCTTTTGTGTGTTTATCTATCCAGACGAAGAATTTGAGAAAGCGTTGCAGAAAATCAGAAATTTTCTTCCAGAATTTCCAGCTCCATCGCGGACAATTCGTAGGCTGTGCGTTCCTCGGCCCCTTCGGGCAGGACCTTGACGTAGCCCCGGCTCTGCAAGCGCCCCGCCAGCGCGATCTGCGCCCCGACGGGCAGGCCTGCGGCGCACTGCGCCGTCCGTCCCCAGAGGATGCAGGGGATGTAGTCCGTCCGCTGATACTGGCGCGGCACGGCGAGCATCACGTCGCAGATCTCACGGCCCAGCGGCGTCCGCCGGTAGATGGGCGGCTTGCAGATCGTGCCGGTGAGGACGGCGTCGTTCTGCGGCGGCTGCTCCGTCGTCGTGACGGACTCGGCAAAGACCGAGATGATCAGCCGCCGCCCGCTCTCGGCCCGCGAGTTGAACGAGCGGATCTGCCCTTCCACGAGGAAGCGCCCACCCGCAAACAGATCCGCTGCCATCAGCACGTCTTCCGCTGCCATCACCGGCAGCACGTCCGCCGTCCCGGACAGCCGCTCCACCTCCAGCTCAAAGCGGAAAAAGCGCCGCTCATGGTTGCTGTGCGAATATTCCGGCAGCGCCCGCAGCGTGCCGCAAAGGGTGATATGATTGCCTGTATGTTCCATGTTTCCACCTCGTTTTGTTCGTCTGGAACACTATATGAGAGGAAAGCGTTGGTTAGTACAGGCTCCGCTCTGCGGCACTTTTCGATAGAACTTGTAGGGGCCGATGCCCTCATCGGCCCAAACCCCGCCGCAGCGGCTTGCCTCCCCTGTGCAAGGTAGCGAAGCGGCGGCGCGGTGTTGAATGACAGCCCGGTGGGCTGTCAGACCCGCGCCGTGACCGAGCCGCAGCGAGACGGTGGCACGGCGAAGCCGTGACGGAGGGATTGTCAACCACCGATGGCCTTAATCCCCTCAGGCGCTGCGCGCCAGCTCCCCTTGATGCAATCAAGGGGAGCCTTTCGGGCGGGCAATGCCCGCCCTACGGATCCTATCGCACTGCCGTTTATGAACGTAGGGGCAACCATCGGTCGCCTGCTGCATCTATTTTCTGCCGCGTTTTGCGGGATTCTTTTTGGATGGGGCTGCTTTTCTGTCTGTGCTCTTTTTCGGGGCGGCGGACTTTTTTGCCGTTCCGCCCGCGCCGCGCGGCGGCCGGATGAGACATTCCAGCGCGTATCCGATCAGATCCTCCCGCCCCGCGAGGATCAGCGCCTCGCGCACCAGCTTGTAATTTTTCGGGTCCTTATACTGCATCAGCGCCCGCTGCATTGCCTTCTCGTGCGGGTCGCGCGGGACGTAGACCGGCTGCATCGTCCGCGGATCGAGACCGGTATAGTACATCACGGTCGAGAGCGTGGACGGCGTCGGGTAGAAATCCTGCACCTGCTCTGGCTGATGGTGGATGTCGCGCAGATATTCCGCCAGCTTCACGGCCTCTGCCATCGTGCAGCCCGGATGTGACGACATCAGATACGGCACGACGTACTGATCCATGTGCTCGCGCTGGTTCAGCTCCTGATATTTCCGCACGAACTGCTGATAGACCGCATGGCGCGGCTTGCCCATGTATTTGAGCACTTCGTCCGACACATGTTCCGGCGCGACCTTCAGCTGCCCGGAGATGTGATAGCGCACCAGCTCCTTGAAAAATACGTCCGACGGGTCGGCCAGCAGATAGTCGAATCGGATGCCGCTCCGGATAAAGACCTTCTTTACCCCCGGCACCTTGCGCAGCTTCCGCAGCAGCGCGAGATAGTCGCTGTGGTCGGCGACGAGATTCTTGCACGGCGCGGGGAAGAGGCACTGCCGGTTCGGACATGCGCCTTTCGTCAGCTGCTTTTTGCACGCCGGCTGGCGGAAATCTGCCGTCGGGCCGCCCACGTCGTGGATGTAGCCCTTGAAGTCCTTCTCATGCGTCAGGCTTTCCGCCTCGTGGACGATCGACTCGTGCGAGCGCGTCTGGATGATGCGCCCCTGGTGGAACGTCAGCGCGCAGAAATTGCACGCGCCGAAGCACCCGCGGCAGCTCGTCAGGCTGAATTTGATCTCCGAGATCGCGGGCACGCCGCCGGCCTTTTCATAGCTCGGGTGGTACGTCCGCGTGTAGGGCAGATCGTAGATGTGATCCATCTCGGCCTGCGAGAGCGGCTTCTGCGGCGGATTCTGTACGACGAATTCGCGGTCGCTGTACGGCTCGATGAGCCGCTTGGCCGAGAATGGGTCGGTGTTCTGATATTGCAGGTAAAAGCTCCTGGCATAGACGGATTTGTCGGCCTGCATCGCGGGATAGGACGGCAGCGTGATCGCAGGCAGATCGTCCGGGACCTCGCGCGTGCGGAAGACCGTCCCGTCGATGTATGTGACGTCGCGGATGTCCATTCCGTCGTTCAGCGCGTTCGCCGCCTCGACGATCGCGCGCTCGCCCATGCCGTAGATCAGAAGGTCAGCCTGAGAATCGAGCAGCACCGAACGCTTGAGCTTATCCGACCAGTAGTCGTAGTGCGCCAGCCGCCGCAGGCTTGCCTCGATCCCGCCGATGATGACTGGCACGTCGCGGTAGGTCTGCCGGATGAGGTTGCAGTAGACCGTCACGGCATAGTCCGGCCGCTTGCCCATCACGCCGCCCGGCGTGTAGGCGTCGGTCTGCCGGTGCCGCTTGGAGACGGCATAGTGGTTCACCATCGAGTCCATGTTCCCGCCCATCACAAGGAAGCCGAGGCGCGGCCTCCCCAGCGCCGAGACCGACGCCGGGTTTTTCCAGTCCGGCTGGCTGATGATACCGACTTTATAGCCCGCGTCTTCAAGCACGCGGGAGATGATGGCGTGGCCGAACGACGGATGGTCGACGTAGGCGTCGCCGATGATGTATACAAAGTCGCACTGCGCCCAGCCGCGCCGCTTCATATCAGATTTGGAAATGGGTAAAAACTCCGCCATGACCGGCCTCCAAGATACGTATTACGGTCATTATAGCAGAGTTTTCCCAAAAAAGATAGTCAAAGCCTTACTACATCCCCATCGCCGCTGGCCAGCGCGTAGAGCTTGCAGAGGTGATCCCACGTCGTCTGGTCGACGCTGCCGTTTGCGGGCAGACCGCAGAGCGTTTGCAGCTGCCGCACGGCGGCGACGGACGCCGCGCCATGCGCGCCATCGATCGGCGGCGCGGACAGGTTACAGTATCGGGTTGGGAGCGCCGCGAGCATCGCCTGGATCGGGAACAGATGCAGATTTTCCTCACCGGCGTCGATGCTCTGCTGCGGCTGCCAGCGGATGCGGAGCGCCTCGATCGGCAGGACGAAGCTGCCGAGCTTCAGATACGCATCCACAATCCGGTTCCATGTCGCCTGATCGGCCTCGCCTGTCGGCGGCAGGCCGGAACGGGCCTGAAACGCCGTCACGGCGGCCTCGGTATCCGGGCCGTAGATGCCGTCCGGCACGACCTGCGGGATGGCTTCATCTGCCGCCGCGATCACGCGGAGCATGGTTTGCAGGCTCCGGATGGGCTTTCCAATGTAGAAGTCCGCGTCGTTCATCCGTCCACCTCCTGGTCGCGCATCCCGTTTGAGAGTACCATGCCCGGATACTGCACGAAGCGCGTCGAGTCCTGATACCGGCTCCGCACGGCATTTCCGTTTTGACGCGCGAACGCGGGCGCAGCGGCCTCGCCCGGAAACTGTGAAAACGGAAACAGCTCCCCGTCGCCGAACACCGTTACGCGGATGCCCTGATACTGCGCGTAGATTTCGTCCCACGTTTCGCGGTCGACCGTCCCGGTTGCCTCGCGGCCCGCATAGGTCTGGAATGCCGCGACGGCCTGCTCCGTCTCTTCGCCGTAGCGACCCGTGATAGTCGGGGCGGGCACTTCAGGGATGAATTCCGCGATCACCGACAGCATGTATTGCAGATGCGTCACCTTGCCGCCCGTCTCGCCCGGCTCGATCGACTCCGGATATTCCCATGAAAAGCCGAGGAACGTCTGCCCCTCTGACCGCAGCTCCCCGAGCTTGTTGACCGCCACATAGAGCAGGATCAACTTATACCACGTCGCCTGCCCGACGATGCCGTCCACGGTCAGCGAGAAGATCGACTGGAACGCGCGCACCGCCGCGTCCGTCGCCGGGCCGAACACACCGTCCATCTCGACCTTTGGGATGGCCGGATAATTCTGCGAGATGCGGTTCAGCTCGATCTGGATGCGCGACACATTCTGACCAATGTCCCCCTGCCGCAGCGGCGAACCGGGATAGGAGTTGCCCACATCCTCGACCGGCACGTTCCGCACGATCTCGATATTGTCCCCATAATAATTCCGCAGGATTTCGGCGGTCGTCGCGCCGCTTTGCGCAAGGCTCTGAGAACCCCATTGGCTCAGGCCGTCGCATGTGCTTGTCGTCCCGTTGCAGAATTTTGCGGCCAGCGGCTCGATGAAGCCTGCGTAGCGCAGATAGCTGTTGAAAATTTCGTCCACGATCTGCACCACGTTCTCAAACAGGCTCCGGCCCTGAATGTACTTTTGATCGATGGCCGTCGAGTTCGTGATGTTGAAGCTGTATCCCCGGCTGGGATAATACTCGGTGTATACGCGGTTGAGCGCGAACGAGATGATTGCCAGCGTGTTGGCCACGATGGCGGATTCTTCCCACGTCGGGTAAATTTCGCTGCAAACCACGTTCTTGATGTAGTCCGGAAACGCCACCGTCACATTCTCGGCATATGCCGTCGGCGCGCCGAGATGTACGACGATGCTCTCCGGGATGACCGGATAAACGCTCGGCAAGCTCCCACCTCCTTACAAGTCCTGCGGCGTCACGTCGACGATCTGCGTCCGCGTATAGCTCTCCGGCAGCGACGGCGTCGGGATCAGGCGCAGCGGCTGCACAGTCTGCCGGTCGGCAAAGATCTGCGCGTTGCGGATGAAGATGCGCCCATAGCCCACGGCCTCGGCCTCGATGTCCACGCTGGCAAACGGCGGCTCGGCCGCGCCGGACTGCTGGCTCTCGGAAAAGTCGGGCGTCTCCACCCGGATCGGCTCGGTCATTCCGTCGTAGTTGCTCACGCGGAACGCGACCAGCTCCGTGCCTGCCGCGCCGTGCCGCGTCACGGCAATCGAGGCGTCTTGTAACGGCAGCCGCGCATCCGATGTGTAAATTTGTATCACAATGGTCCCGGAACCCGCCATCAGCATCCCTCCCTGCCCATCATGATATGCTGCTCGACCGTGTTTGGTGCATTGGCCCCTACATGGTGCGGCAAAAAATCGGAGAGGCGGGCGACCATTGGCCGCCCGCCTCTTTTTGACTTTTTTGAACTCAGAAGCTGCCGCTGCGGCCGGAGCCGCCGCCGCCCGAGCAGGCAGAGCTGTCGCCTCCGCTGCTGTCAGACGATTCGTGTTCGATCTTCGTGCGCGTCTCGGTGGTGTGCGTATACTGGTCGCGGCTGGCCGTCAGGTTCAGGCTGCCCGTGACGTAGGCATCGGCGTGCGTGCCCTTGCGGACGGACTTCATCTTGCCCCGCAGGATCAGGCAGACAATCATTGCGATGACTGCGGAGATGCCCAGGCAGACGAGGATCGTCGTCCCGATGCCGCTGCCGTCAGAGCCGCCCGCCGAAGAATAGTCTCCCCGGACGGGGTCGCCCGCCTCCGCTCTTTCCAGATACTCGGCGCAGACCTCGAGATAATCCTCGAAGCCGTCGTACCAGTCGTCGTCCCGGAAATCGTCGAGGAACTCCTCCTCCATCAATTCCTGTCCGTAGGCGTCAAAGGCATATTCCGCCTTCGGCCCATAGAAGAACGTGGCATATTTCCGGTCGGACATGCTCATCAGCAGGATCACGCCGTCCCGGTCTTCGCCCATGCCCAGCGTGTTTTGGTGGTAAAGCTCATACGCCGTCTCGTAGGGGTCGTCATAGTATTCCGAATAGTCCTCGAGGATCAGCAGATAGATCCCGACGCCATACTGCGCGGAGATCTCTTCCGCCCGCGCCTCGAGCGTCAGATCCTCGTCGCTCGTCAGAAGGCCGACGGTGTCCGTGATGTTCCAGAGCTGCGGTTCCGTCGCCGGAGCTTCTGCAAACGCCGTGCAGCACAGCCCCAGCAGGAGCAGCGCGGCCAGCACGATACAGGCAAGTCTTCGTTTCATTCCGTCCACCTCCTTACGCCAGCAGGAAAAACGCCGTAAGCGCCGCCGTCAGCACACCGGTGATGATGCCGAACGTCGCCCAGAACTTTCCCCAGCTCGTCGGCAGGTCGCCGACGAGTTTTCCGGTCTGCCCATTCATTGCAAACAGATAGTCCTTATCCTTCCACTTTGTCGTCAGCATCCAGACCGGCAGCAGCGCATAATGCACCTTGCCGCGCTTCAGCTTGATGTCCTGATTTTCCACGAAGCAGCCGTCATAGCCGACGACCGTGTCGCGCATCGCGTCGACCAGCGTGCCCGCGCAGCGGCTGTCCGCCCGCTCCTGGCTGTCCTCGACGCTGACGTCGTATTTGTCCGCGAGGAAGCCCGGCAGATAGGCCGTGGAGAACGGCTTCAGCTCTTTGTAATCAAACGGCTCGATCGAGTCCATGTGATCGTCCGGCATCTTGCTCGACGCATCGACCGGGATCTTCTCAAAGGCGAGCGAGCCCTCGCGGTAGACGTCGAAATGCTCCGTCCGCGTGACCTCATAGTCGCCCTCGCGGTGCGTATGCGAACGGGAGGCCTTGTAGTTGGCCCAGCCCTCGGCCTCGCCGTCGAACATCCAGAACGGGACATAGACGCCCTTGATCTCCTGCACGTGGTTCTCGGCCGAGAACGCCTTCGGCAGGAAGGGCTTTCCCTTGTAGTGCGCCTTCAGCGCCTTGACGGCGTCCTCCTTTGCAAGCTTGAACGGCAGGACATATTCCGGCTTCAGCGCCCCGGCAAACTTTCCCGGCACGACCGTCGGATTTCCGCAGTAGGGGCAGCTGGTTGCCGCCGTCGTCTCGTCGCAGATCAGCTCCGCCCCGCACGACGGGCAGGAATAGGCCCGCATCGCGTCCGCGTCGTCGCCCCAGTCGTCGCTCATGTCCGACGTGTCCCAGCCATTGTCTGCGGCCTCCTGTTTCTTTGCCGTCTGCTTTTGTTCTTCCTTTTGCTGCGTCTCGGCCGCCTTCGCCTCTTTTTCTGCATAGAGCGCCTCGATCTCGGCCACGTCGTAGGTCGAGCCGCAGTAGTCACATTCCAGCTTTCCGGACGCGCCGACAAAATGCAGCGGGCCGGTACACGCCGGGCACTGGTAATTGGTCACCTGTGTTGGCATGGTGTCTCCTCTCTCCTTTCACGCGCTGTGCCGTTCGCTCAGGCGAACGGCTTGCCGCACTCGGGGCAGAACTTCGGGTGCTGACCCTCCGGGGCCTCCCAGCCGCAGCCGGCACACTTTGCCGGGCCGGTGGGCTTCGGCTTGCCGCACTCGGCGCAGAACTTGCCGTGGTTCACCGCGCCGCAGGCGCACGTCCAGCTGTCGTCTGCCGGCTTCGGGCTGCCGCATTCGGCGCAGAATTTGCCCGTGTTGCCGGTCTTGCCGCACTTGCACGTCCAGCCGTTCGTGGGCGCTGCCGGCGCTGCGGGAGCTGCCGGAGCGGG
>ENA-UOJO01002828-UOJO01002828.1-human-gut-metagenome-genome-assembly--contig:-P57-NODE-2828-length-17308-cov-4.837651_pt1 | contig 17308 bp, 7 predicted proteins | sample MGYA00242351_ERZ723898 | MGnify/ENA metagenome assembly ERZ723898 | reverse complement strand
ATCAAAAACTAATAAATTAGTCCATGTAAAAAATATTACAAACAAGCTTTTGTATTATGATATAAAAACTTTAAATATTATAAATGAAAAAAGTGATAATTATTTAGTAAAAGATATAAAAAGAGATTTAAATTTACTTCATTTAGAAGGTATTTATCCATATGAATTATACAATTTAGCAGAAAAGTTAAAACTAAATTGTGCAGTAAAGTTAAATGATAATAACAAGCTTCATGCAATATTTAGCAAGAAACCTATTATAAATGTAAATAAGGATGAGGGTAATAAGAAATTAGATGATTATGTAAGTTCAATTATAAAAGAAGATGAAGATAGTAAATTTATTGAAAAGATATATGAAAGTATTTCTAAAAAGCTTCCAATGTATATGATTCCTGCAAAGTGGAAAATTGTTAATAAGCTGCCTCAGCTTCCTAACGGGAAAATAGATAGAAAATCTTTATTAAAAGAAGATATATATAAATTTGATCAAGACAATTTTTATAGTAGTGAGGAAGAGTCAGGAGATTTACATAATAAACTTTTATTAATGTGGCAAAGATATTTGAAAATTAAAAATGTAAATGATAATCAATCATTTTTTGCACAGGGAGGTCATTCCTTATTAGCTATAAGACTTTTAAATGAAATTAACAAAAAATTTAATGTGTCTATAAATTTCTCTGAGTTTGCATATAAATCTTCTGTAAATGAAGTAGCTCAAATTATAAAAGAAAGTGCTGCTTCTAAGGATAAAGATAATATAGTATTACTTCAAGACAATGAAAATAAATATGAAGAATTTGAACTAAGTGATATACAAAGATCATATTATTTAGGAAGAAATAATATAAAACTTGGTAATGCTCCAACTCACGTTTATATAAATGTACCAGTTCATAATTTAAATATAAATAAATTAGAAAAGTCATTTAATATTCTTATAAACAGACATGATTCCCTTCGTTGTATTATACATGAAGATTTAAAACAAAAAGTACTTAAAGATGTTCCTAATTTTAAAATTAATGTTATAGATTTAAGTGGTTTTACAGAAAAAGAACAGAAAGAAAAAGCTGATGAAATTGCAAGCAATATGCTTTATAAAAAGTATGATTTATCTAAATTTCCTAATTTTGACCTACTTGTAACATATTTGGGTAAGGAAAATTATGAAATACATACAATATTTGATAGTGTAATGGTAGATGGTGCAAGTATTGCAATATTAGAAGATGATTTAATAAAAATATATAAAGGCATTAAGTTAGAAGATTTATCTGTAAATTTAAGAGATTATATGATCTCTTCAAAAAGAAAACCTAAAGATAATAGCTTAAAGTATTGGGAAAAAAGAATTTTAACTCTTCCAGAAGCGCCAGCATTGCCTACTTTGCCATCTAATTTTGAGGTGAAAAATCCTAAGGTATATAGAAAAGAAATTGTAATAAACCATAAATATTATAAAAAACTAAAAAGTATGGCATCTGTTATTGGAGTATCTTCAAGCGTTGTTCAACTAACTGCTTATGCTGTTATTTTGTCAAGATGGAGTGGTATGAAGCATTTTACATTAAATATTCCAATGTTCAACAAAATACCTTTTAATAAGGAAGTAGAAAATTTAACAGGAGAATTTGGTTCTTTAATATTCCTTGAAATCAACTTAAATAATAGCATTACTTTTGCAGAAGCCTGTGCTAATGTACAAAAACAATTATATGAAGATTTTGAACATAATGATATAGGTGGCCTTGATATATTAAGGATTATGGAGAAAGAAGGAAGACATTCAAGTTTCCCAGTAGTATTTACAAGTCTTACATCAGCAGAGGACAGAAAGTTTTCAAGAAAAGATTATCCTATTAAAAAGTGGGAATCACAATCATCAGGTGTATGGATAGACTGTATAACAGTAGAAAAGGATACAGAACTAGAAATAGCATGGGATTGTTATGAAGGTACTATAAAAAATGATATATTAGATGAAATGTTTGATGCTTATGGAAACTTTATAAAAACACTTGGAGAAAGTGATTTTATCTGGCAAAAAGATTTAACTGGAATTATTCCTATTCCTAACATGAAGCTTATTGAAAAATATAACAAAAAAGAAATAATTAATAAAAAAGACATTAGACTTTTACATTATAAGTTTTATATGAAATCTTTAAAAGATCCAGATGCAGTTGCTATAAAAACAAAGGATAAAATACTAACATATAGGGAAGTATTTAATATTTCTGCAAAGATTGCAAAGAAAATTGGAAAACAAAGAAAAGATGAATTAACTGCTATTATTATGGATAAGAGTTATAAAGAGGTAGCAGCAGCAATTGGTATACTTTTTGCAGGAGGCGGCTATGTTCCTATTAGCCCTACATGGCCTAAAGAAAGAATTAATACAATAATAGATGCAGGAAAAATAGAAAGAATTATTGTAGATAAAGAAAATATAAATAAGTACAAAGAATATGCTAAGGAAGTTATTCCTTTAGATGAAGAATATTTAATGGGATATTAATTATTAAATTACAAAATTGATTTAAATGAAGATCCAAAATCCATTGCATATGTAATATATACATCAGGATCAACAGGAAAACCAAAAGGAGTAGTAATTGAACATGGCAGTGTAGTTAATACAATTAATGATATAAATGAAAGATTTAATATAGATAAAAATGATACTACATTTGCATTATCAGAAATGTACTTTGATTTATCTGTATATGATATATTTGGACCATTATCTGTTGGAGGATCAATATATATTCCAAATAAAGAGGAAAAGGCAGATGTATCTTTATGGAATGATATTTTAATAAAACATAATATTACAATATGGAATACAGTTCCAAAGATGATGTCTATGCTTATGGATTACAATATAAATGATATAGAGGAAAATATAAGCTTTGAAGATTTAAGACTTGTAATGATGAGTGGTGACTGGATACCAACAAATTTACCAGATATTATAAAAGATAAGGCTAAAAATGCTAAAGTGGTTAGTTTAGGTGGAGCTACTGAAGCTTCAATATGGTCTAATTACTATTATGTTAATGAGGTTCCTAAAGAATGGAATAGTATACCTTATGGATTCCCATTAAAAAATCAGCAAATGTACATTATGAATGATATGGGAGAATTTTGTCCAACAGGAGTTTGTGGCAACATATGTATAGGGGGAATTGGTCTTGCTAGAGGTTATTTAAATGAACCAAAGCTAACAAGTGAAAAATTTGTAATGCATAAAGGACTAAATAAGAGGTTATACATTACAGGAGATATAGGAAAATATAAAGAAGATGGAAGCATAGAGTTTTTAGGAAGAATAGATAATCAAGTTAAATTAGATGGTTTCCGTATAGAACTTCAAGAAATAGAAAAAGCTCTTGAAGATAATGAAGGTGTAGAAGAAGCAATTGTATCTATATATGAAAGTGAAAAAATAGGTAAAAAGCTTGTTGCATTTATAAAATGCAAAACAAAAATTGAAGGAGAAGATTTAAGAAATTATCTATTAGAAAAGCTGCCTGAATATATGGTTCCAAAGGCGTGGAAGTTTATGAATAAATTTCCTCTTACACCTACTGGAAAAGTAGATAGAAAAAAATTAACTTTTAATGATAGTGACTTTTTAGGGGTAAATAATTTCGAAGATAAAATAGAAGATTCATTAAGAGGCAAAATTAAAAAAATTGAAATGGATATATTGGGTTTAAGCTACTTAGATTATAATGATAGGTTTTTTGAAGTAGGGGGTAATTCATTAAAACTTGCAAAATTAAAAATAGAAATACAGAAGCAAATAGGAATTAATATATCTATTCTTAAACTTATGGAATATCCAACAATTCAAAGTCTTTGTGACTTTATAGAAAATGAAAATAAACAAGGTGATGAAGTATCTATAAGAAATGTAGATAAGAAGAGAAAAGAACTTCTGAAAAAAAATAGAAGAATTCATAAAAGATAGAAGGTAGAAAACATGAATGAATTTATGGAAAATGTAAAGTCTCTTTCTAAGGAAGAAAGAGAAAAATTAATTCAGATACTTAATTCAAATGGTGCTGAATATAATGTATATCCTTTATCTGCCGAGCAGAGCAGAATGTGGTATATGTACAAATTAAATCCAAAGGATACTTTTTATAATGTATCCTTTGGTATAAGATTTAAAGGTACATTAGATTTAGAAAAACTAAATGATGCTTTAAATAATGTAGAAAAGGATCAAAAAGTATTAACTAGTAAAATTATAACTATCTCTGGGCAAGTATTTGTCCATGTAGAAGATAAAGAAAAGGTAAAGTTAAATGTAGTTCAATGCAATAATTTAACTGATGTTTATAATATATTAAAAAAGCAAAATGAAAATGCCTTTGATTTAGAAAATGAATATCCAATTAGAATGAAACTATGCAAAATATCAGATAGGGATTATGTTTTATGTGTTACTATTCATCATATGTTTTGTGATGGGTGGTCTATTGGCGTATTTAAGGACAGTCTTGAAAATAACTATAAGGGATTAGATAAAAAAAATAATCTTCAATATACTGATTATGCTATATATAGTTCAGGAAGAGATAAGAAAGAGGATAAGAATTTTTGGCTTCAGAAGTTAGATGGAGCTAACTTTTCTGCTGAGCTTCCAGTATCCTATGGACCAGTAGTAAATGAAGATAATGAAGAACTTTCATATAAAATGCAAATGGATAATTATGAAAGTATAAATGAATTTTGCAAAAAGAATAAAATAAGTGTATTTAGCTTTTTCTTAAGTGTATATGGTTTAATGCTTCAAGAATATAGCAAAGAAGATGACATTGTAATAGGAACTCCTGTTTTAAATAGAAATGAAGTAAAGTGGACTGATATTATTGGATATTTTTCAAATTCAATTCCTATAAGAATTAAATTTAACAAACATATTACAGTAATGGACTACCTAAAGGTTGTATGGACAACTGTTTTAGATAGTATAAATCATGGAGAATATCAGTTTGGACAATTAGTAGAAGATTTAAATATAAAAAGAATAATAAATAAAAACCCAATATTTCAAACAATATTTTCAATGCATAGTGAAAAATCTATAAGTGTTAATAATAAAAAAGAAAGTTCAGAACTTGAAATGTCGGTTATGGAAAATAATAATTCTTCAAAAACGCAATTTACCTTACTTGCAACATTAATAGATGATAATGAAAATTATTCACTATTATTTGAAGCACAAAAAAGCCGTTTCCATTTAGATAAAATGAAAGAAATGGGAAGAATATATAGTTTATTAGTAAAGGAAGTTATAAACAATTCTAATGAAAGCTTAAATGAATTTTTAAAAAAGCATAATGTTTATGATAATGATTCTATAAGACTTGAAAAATATGAAAAAGCCTTTATGGAAGATAATAATATAGATAATTGTGCTATTTATAATTATAGAGATTTTTGTTTTATATATTATGAAACAGCAAAAAATAAAAATTTAGATGTTACTTCTATTTCTAATACTCTTTCATCAAATATTATAACAGTTAAGCTTAATGGGATTTCTGAAAGTAAAGATTTATTAAAAGAATATACTATTAATTTAACTAGAAAAATAAGAAAAGGATATTATAGATTAAAGGATAATGGTAATGTAAAAAATGTTTATTTAGTAAATGAAGGAGTATTAGAAGAAAAAACATATTATGATATAAAAGATCTTGATCCTAATTATGAAAAAATTCTTTTAACAGATATGAGTAAAAAGAAAGATAGTGGTAATTTAAATAATGAAATTTCACTTTTAGATGGTGGTAGTATAAAGCCTTCAAAAATGAAGAATTTAAGAGATTTACTTTTAATGATGGATGAAGATAATAAGGAAAAGGTTATTACAATAATTGATAATGAATTAGATGAAAAGAAAATCACTTATAGAGAACTTATTAATAAGGCAAAAAAAGTAGCTTCTAATTTACAAGAAAAAAATTTAAACAAATCAGACAAAATATTACTTCAAATAGCAGATAGTGAAAAATTTCTTGCAATATTTTGGGGATGCATTTTTGCAGGAGTTACAGCAATACCTTTAAGTCCTGCCTATGATGAAGCCGGCAAAAAAAGATTAGATATAATAAGCAGCATAACTCATAATCCATACGTTGTTATAAGTAATAAGGAAAATTTAGATATAAAGCAAGACAAAATTCTTATAGCAGAAGAGCTTATGAAAGAAAGCAACTATGAATATAATTATGAAAATGAAATAGATAGTGATTTTATAGCTATGATTATGTTTACGTCAGGAAGTACAGGCCTTCCAAAAGGAGTTTTACTTCCTCATAAAAATGTTCTTAATAGAACTTTAGAAGCTACAGAATTTTTAAATCTTCATAGTAATGATAATATGCTAAATTGGATGCCATTAGATCATGTTGGTGGAATAATAATGGCTCATATGCAAGCTATTGGATTTCAGGGAGCACAAGAAATTGTAAATACTAAAATAATATTATCAAAACCATCAAAGTGGCTTGAATATTTAAGCAGATTTAAAGCTACAAGTACATGGGCACCTAATTTTGCCTTTGGCCTTTTACTTGATGTAGAAAATGAAATTAAGGATATGAACATTTCTCTTGAAAATCTTAAGGTTATAGAAAATGGTGGAGAAGCTATTAATTATAATTCTTGTGAAAAGTTTATGAATTTAATGAGAAGTAAAGGCTTAAAGCATGATGCTATGATTCCTGCCTGGGGGATGACTGAAACTTGCTCTGGAGTATTGTATTCAAGAAGATTTGGAGATGTTTTAGATAAAAATTCAGTAGCTGTAGGAAAGCCTATACCTGGAATTAAGGTAAGAATAGTAGATGAAGATGGAAATATAGTTCCTAAAGGAGAAAAGGGAGATCTTCAGATATCTGGAAATACTGTCTTAAATGAATATTTTGAACTTCCAGAAGAAAATAATAAGGCTTTTACTAAAGATGGATGGTTCATAACAGGAGATTGTGCAATTATTAAAGAAGATGAAATTTTAATAACTGGTAGAACTAAAGAAATTATGATTATTAATGGAAAGAACATAAGCTGCCTTGAAGTTGAAAAAAATCTTGAAGAAATAGAAGAGTTGCAAACTGGAACAGTGGGCTGCAGTGCTATTAAAAATGAAGAAACAAGTGAAGATGAAGTATGTATTTTTTATGGTGAAACATCAAAATCTTTAAGAAATTTTATGAAAAAGAAAATTTCTTATGAGCTTTCAAAGAATTTTGGCTTTACTTATGATTACCTTATTCCAATAGCTATAGATGAAATGCCACGTTCTTCTATTGGAAAAATAGAAAAGAAACTTTTAGTAAAAGAATTTAAAGAAGGAAAAATTAAATCTATATCAATTAATAAAAATACAAGTATGAAGAAGTGGTTTTCAAAGGTTGTAAATTATAATAAAGAGCCTAATAAGGTGATAAAAAATAAAGTGGATTTAATTTTATATGATGATAAATATAAAATTAATGCTTTAACATTAGGAAATCTTTTAGATACTTCTGCAAAAAATATTAGTTTGGCAGATAATATATCAAAAAATGTACTATACATTATGGATACCATAGAAAACATTGATAATGTATCTTTAGCAGCAGAAGTTATGGAGAAAATAAATAATGTAGTTTCTAAAATATCTAAAAAAGCAATATTATCAATTATAGTAAAAGATAACAAAGATAACAATGAAATGAAATCAATTATAAATGGATATTGTGCTTCTATTGCTCAGGAATATGATAATTGTTACATGAAAGTTATTTATGCAGATAATTTAGAAAATATTGAAAACATTAAGCTTGTAATTGATCAATATTTAAGTAATAGTAAAAAGTTTGAAATAGTAAATTGTGCAGATAATGAAATAAGTCATGAAGTAATAGAATCCTTTGACATATTGAAAAATAAAATAGAAAGAACATCCTTTAAGCCTTATGGAACATACCTTTTAATAGGTGGCATAGGCGGCATAGGAAGAGAAATAGCTTCATACTTATTAAAAAAATATAATTGTAATCTTATAATTACAGGAAGGAAAGATGAAAAAGATTATATTTATGTATTAGATGAACTTAGGAAAAATGGAAGTGTAACTTATAAAAAATGTGATATTTCTAAGAAAGGTAATTGTACAGATCTATTAAAGAATGTATTTAAGGAATTTGAAAATATTGATGGTATTTTTGGGCTAATAGGAGATATATCATCAAAAGAGCATTTTGCACAATATGAAAAATATTCAGCTTTAAATTTAGATAAAGATGAAATTTATAAGTCTGCCCTTCCAAGAATTATATTAACACAAGAGATAGATGAATTCTTAAAAGATAAGGAAGGATTAGATGTAATTATATTTACAAGTGCTACAGCATTAATGGGAGGAAAAACTTATGGAGTATATTCTGCAGTAAGTAGATATATCTTAGATTATAAGTGGAAAAGTAAAAAAAATAATTTCTTTATTTATGCATGGAGTAAGTGGAAAAATATAGGCATGAGTAGTGGAGAAACATTAAATGAACAGTTAGCAGCAGAAAGGGCAGGGTATTTTATAGTAGATGTTAATAAAGGTATAACTTCACTAGAAGCTTTAATAAAGAGAAATATAAATAAGGCAGTAATAGGACTAGATTTATTAAATTCAAATATACAGGAATTCTCTTCTGTATATTGGAAAGAACAATTATCATCTATGAATTTTGTGATTAATTATGAAGCTAAGGAACCTGTTAAGTATATTTGTGAGGATAATATGCTTGAGGCTAAGTGGGTTGAAAATAATTCAAGTGGTGTAGAAAGTTGTGTAAATGATACTGAAGAAAAAATGCTAAGTCTATGGAAAGAAGTGTTAAATAACAATTCTTTATCAGTAACAGATGACTTTTTTGAAGCAGGGGGAAATTCCTTAATGATTATTAAATTATTAGATAAGGTAAACGAAGAGTTTAAGTGCCAATTATCTATTGTAGATTTATTTAATTGTGCTACAGTTAGAAAACTTTCAAACTATATAAAGCCACAAAATGAAGATGAAAATAGTGAGGATATAGAAATAATAACAATATAAGGAGTTAGGGATGAAATATAATGATATTGCCATTATAGGTATGAGTGGAATATTTCCTTTAGCAGATAATTTAGAAGAGTTTCATGAAAATTTAGTAAACTCAAAAGACTGTATAAGAGAAATTCCAGAAAAGAGAAAGAAACAACTAAATTTAGATAAGGAAAAAGAATATGTAAAACTAGGGTATTTAGAAGATATAGATTATTTTGATCATGAGTATTTTAATATTTCTACAATTGAAGCTGACATAATGAGCCCTGAACAACGTATATCATTAGAATTAGCAGCAGAAGCTATTTTACAAGCAGGTTATTCAATAGAGAATTTTAAAGGCTCTAAGTGTAGTGTATATTTTACAACAGCAGAAAGTTCTTATGGTAGAAAAATAAAAAGAAAAACAGGTACAGCAGAGCTTGGAAGCCTGTCATCAATGCTAACAGGTAAAATAAATTATTATTTAGACCTTCAGGGACCTGGAATAGTATATGATACTGGATGCTCATCTGTATTAGTAGCACTTCATGAAGCTTGCATTCATCTTATGCTTAATGAAACTGAATACAGTTTAGTTGGGGGTATATCAATAAATCTTGATATACCTGAGGCAAATGCTAATGGATATGATGTTTTAGGAATAGGTTCTCCTACATATCATTCTAATTCTTTTGGTGAGAAGGCTGATGGAGTTGGTGTAGGTGAAGGTGGAGGCTGCATCCTTTTAAAGACCTTAGAAAATGCTAAAAGAGATAAGGATAATATACTTGGAGTAATTAAATGCGGTAACATAAATGGCGATGGTGCACGTTCAAGTAGTGTTACTATACCTAGTATAGAAGGACAAAGACAAGTAATAGAAGATGCATGGAGAGATATAGATGTATCAAATATTAATGAATTTGAAGCCCATGGAATTGGAACTGCAATTGGAGATACTGTTGAAGCTAATAGTATTATGTACTGCCTTGATAAATATGGTATATCAGAAGGAGAAGTAAAGTTAAGTTCTGTAAAATCCAATATAGGTCACTTAGGAATGGCTGCTGGAATTTCAGGAATATTAAAAATTCTTGTAGGATTTAACCATAATGAAAGTTATCCTATTTTAAATTTTTCAAAGCCTAATAAAAATATTGATTTTTCTAATTCACCTTTAGAACCTTTAAAAGAGATATATAAATGGTCAAAAGACGAAAAACGTATGGTAGGAATTAATTCCTTTGGACTTAATGGAACTAATGCACATTTAGTTCTTGAGAATTATTTAGATAACAGTAATGACTCTAATAACAATTTAAGAAGTCTTGTTAAAATTTCTGCATTAAATGAAGAATCTTTTTATGGATATAAAGAAAGACTTGTGAAGTTTTTACAAAATAATAATACTAATTATTTAGACGATGTATACACATTAAATTCAGGAAGAGATGATTATGAAGTAAGAAGAATGTTTTCTGCAAATAGTAAAGAAGAATTACTTCATGAGCTTGAAACTATAGAGCCATATAAAAGCACTAAAAAGCAAAAAATTATATTTACTTTAAAACTAGAACATAGAGAAAATAACAATATAAATGATATAAAATCATTAGTTCCAGGAATTGAAGAATTTTTAGAGTCTTATACAAATAGTAAAGATTATAATTTAAAATATGCTTTTTATAAATTATTTAAAAAACTTCAAATAAAGGCCGATCTTCTTTTAGCAGATATTCCATGCAGAACTTTAATTGAAGTAATAAATGGGAAAAAATCAAAGGAACAATTAATTGAAGCGGCAAAACTTCCAGTTGATGATGATTTTAGTAAACTTATTAATATTATTCATAAAGAAGCTTCTAAAAATGAAGAGGTAATATTAGTTGATTTTGGCACAAATAATAAGCTTAAAAATGAAAGTTGGGAAAGTAATGTTAAAGTATATCAGATCACCAATTCCAAAGATTTAGAAGAATTCTTTATAAATTATTATAATAATGGAGGAAATATATGTTGGGATGCATTTTATGGACAAAATAAAAGGAAAAAGCAAGGGCTTCCAGGATATTATTTTTCAAAGGTATCTCATTTTCAAAAACTAAAAAGTGATAAAATACAGAAAGATAAAGATGTAAAAAAAGAAAATAAGGCTAATAATGAAAAAAGTCATGAAAACTTAAATGAAAATACTGAAATTGATGAAGCAAAGGCTACTTTAAAAGATATTTGGCAAAGGTTATTTGAAACAGATGAAGAAATATCATATGATGAGGATTTCTTTGATTATGGAGGAAATTCATTAAAAATTCAGCAAATGTCAACAGAAATAAATAGCAAATTCAATATGGAATTTGATATTTATGAAATTTATGATAATCCTACTATAGAAGATTTAGCAGAAAAAATTATAGAAGAAAAAAATTCTTAGGAGATATGATATGGAAACAATAATTAATATTTTACAAAAAAAAGCAATAGAAATTCCTCATAAGTTTGCACTATTTGATAGAAAGGATCAAATTACTTATAAGGATTTATATAACCAAGTTGAAATTTTAGCAAAAAAATTAAAAGCTTTAGGTTTAAAAAAGGGAGACAGCATTATAATATCTGCAGTATCTAATATAAAATATGTTAGTTTATATTTAGCAGCTCAAAGACTTGGAGCAGTTACCATTTCAGTAGAAAGAGCAGCAGTAGAAGAAACTTTCAAATATATTGTAGATATAAGTAAAGCAAAAATGTTTTTAACTGCAGGGAAAAGAAAATCAAAATACATTTTAACATATTCCTTTAGTGAGGTGTTTGACTTTGAAGAACAAGAAATAGATGAATATGAATGGCAAGAAGAAGAAATTAGAGAAATAATATTTACAACAGGCACTACAGGAAAACCAAAGGGTGCAATGCATAATGTAAAAAGTATTTATGCAGGAACAATAAATACTGCTTATGGAATAGGAATGGAGGAAAATGATATTTTGCTTCTTCCGCTTCCACTTCAGCATTCCTTTGGATTACGTGTTTTAAGAGCTGCTTTTTTTGTAGGAGCCACAATAGTTCTTCAAAATGGACTATTATTCCCTAATGAAACTAAAAATAATATTGAAAAATATTCCTGCACAGGTCTTGCATATATAACAGCAGGAATGAAAAATGTATTAAATACTATGGGAGAAGAATTTGTATCGGAAGTTTTTGGAAAACTTAGATATATTGAATTTAGTGCAGGGGCTGTTAATTTAGATCTTCGTAAAAAATTAGTAAAATTACTTCCAAATACTAAACTTTATAATACATGGGGATCATCTGAAACAGGAGGTTGCTTATTTATAGACTTTAGTAGCAAATTAGATAAAATAGATTCGGCAGGAAGAACATTAGAGGGTATAGATGTTTCTATATTTAAAGAAAATGAAAATAAAAAGGAAGAAAATATTACTAGAGATACTATTGGAAGAATGGCTTTAAGAGGCAATATGAATATGGTTTCTTATTTAAATAATGAAGAAGCTAATAAAAATACACTAGTTGACGGATGGCTTTTAACAAATGATTTAATAAGTATTGATGAAGATGGATATGTTAAAATGCTTGGAAGATATGATGATGTTATAAATGTAGGTGGTGAAAAAGTATCACCAATAGAAGTAGAAAATATTTCATCTGCCTATGAGGGTATATTAGAAACAGGGTGTACCGGAGTTTCAAATGAAAAATCATTATTTGATGAAAAAATAGTTTTGTTTATTAATGTAAAAGATAAAGAAAACTTTGATTTAAAAAAATTTCATAGCTATTTAACTAAGAACCTAGAAGAATATAAGGTGCCTGAAGAAATTATATTAACTGATAATATTCCAAGAAATAATATGGGAAAAATAATAAGAAAAGAGTTAAAGCTTCTTTATGATAAAAAATAAAAATTCACTCATAAAAGCTTATTGATAAAAATTATCAATATCAATTATTGACTTAAAAACATTTACAAAAATATAATAATTATGGGTTGTTTATTTTGATTTACTTAACTTATAAAAAATAGAAAAAGGAGTATGACAAGTTAATATGTTTATAGAATTAAAAAATGCAGTAAAAAAGTATGGTAAGGGTGAAACAGAAGTATATGCATTAAATAATGCAGAATTACAACTGAAACAAGGAGAAATATGTATTATATTAGGTCCATCAGGTTCGGGTAAAAGTACACTTTTAAACATGTTAGGCGGTTTAGATAAATTAGATTCTGGTAAATTAAAAATTGGTACAAGAGATGTATCGAATTTAGATGAAAAAGCATTAACAGAATACAGAAGGGAAGATATAGGTTTTGTATTTCAATTTTACAATTTAATTGCAGATTTAACAGTGGAAGAGAATATTGAAGTTGTATCAGACATTTCAAAGGAATCAATGAATATAGATGAAATTTTAAAAGCTCTAGAAATAGAAAATTTAAGAGATAGATTTCCAAAGGAACTGTCAGGAGGACAGCAGCAAAGAGTTGCAATTGCAAGAGCACTTGTAAAAAAGCCAAAATTACTTTTATGTGATGAGTTAACAGGAGCTCTTGATTCAAAATCTTCAGTAGATGTATTAAGACTTGTAGAAAAAGTAAATAAGCTATATGGTATCACTACTGTAATTATTACACACAATGAAGCTATTAGAGAAATGGCAGATAGAATCATTAGAGTTAAGGATGGTAAAATATTATCAAATAATGTAAATGATAATAAAAAAGCAGTAGAGGAGCTTGATATATAATGAAATTGAATAAAAGAATAGCAAGAAACATATTACACAATAAATCATTCTATATATCAAGTATACTTCTTACAATGTTAACTGTAGCATTACTTATAGGTGCTATGTCAACAGGTACTGTTATTGATAAAAGCATGAATGGTTTAATTGATGAATTAAAGGTTGAAGATGCACAATTTAAAACAGCTATTAATATGGACGAAGATGATATAGACAAAGTAGAAAAAAAGTACGATGTATCCATTGAAAAACAAAGATATATAGAACAGGAAGATGGAGACAAGGTACTTAGAGTTTTTTCACCTAATAAGGATATAAATTTGTACAAGGTAACAGAAGGTCATGATGTATCTTCTGATGATGAAATGCTTATTACAAAGCAATTTGCTGTAAGTAACAATCTTGAAATAGGAGATAGTTATTCTATTCAAGATAAAAATTATAAAATTACTGGTTATTTTGTAAGAGCGGATTATACTTATATGTTAAAAAATACATCATCAGCATATATAGATAATGAAAATTTTGGTCTTGCAATTGTGAACAATGATGCAATGGATAATATGGAGGAAGTAAGCTCATACTATTCAATAAAGTATAATAAAGATAATCAAAAAGATACAAGAGAATATTTAGCTGATAATTATAAAGTTGCATCATATCTTGCAGCTACTTCAAATACAAGAATAGTTTACCCTAGAAATCAAGGAGAAGACTATAAGAGTATGGGAATAATAATTGCACCAGTACTATTTATTTTGGTTATGATTATTATAGCAGTTATTATTGGAAGAATGATAAAGGGAGAGCAAAGACAAATTGGTGTGCTTAATGCACTAGGTTATAGAAAAAGCGAAATAACAAAACATTATTTACGTTATCCTGCAATTCCTGGAGTGGTAGGAAGTATTTTGGGTATAGCATTTAGCTTTTTTCTTACAAAAGCATTTTTAGATGTTGCTTTTACAGATTTTGAACCAATACCTTATGATATGGTTTATGATAAAGCGTCAATGATTGTTAGTATTTTCTTACCAACAGTACTTTATTTATTAACTGCATTTTTTGTTATTCATGGATTATTACGTGCAAAAACAATAGACCTTTTAAGTGGAAATTCTGCTAGGAAAAAAGAAAAAGTTAAAAGAATATTTGTTTCAAAGAAACTTAATTTTAAAACAAAATATAAAATACGTGCATTATTATCAAATCCAGGAAGAACACTTGCTACATGCTTTGGCCTTTTAGTTGCAAGCATTGTACTTGTATGTGGCTTTATTATGAAGGATTCATGCCAATTTATAATAAATAATGAATTAGATAATGTTGGAGACTATGAATATCAATATTATTTAAATATTCCTCAAAAAGATAAGCTAGATGAAGGAGAAGGATTTTTATCTTACAACTTTGAAGTAGAAGGAAATACTACTTTATTTAATGTAAAAGGAATAGAAGAAGATTCTAAATATATAAAATTAAAAACTATATCAGGAAATGATATTGACTATAATAAATATTATCTTACAAAAGCAAGCTCTGTTGAATATGGAGTAAATGCAGGAGATGATTTTACATTCTTTGATCCAATTACAATGAAAGAGCATACAGTAAAAGTAACTGATATATTAGATGATAATACACAATCAACTTTATTTACAGGTATGAAAAATGCAGCAGAACTTATAGGGGTTGATGAAGGATCTTATAATGGAATAATGTCTTCAGAAGAAATTAATATTTCAAATGATAAGGTAGCTATAAAAACTTCTAAAGAAAAAGTTAAAAGTGAAATGGAAAATCTTCTTAAACCAGTTATTGGAGTTGTATATGTATTAATTGAATTTGTTTTATTATTATTCATTATGTTAATTTATTTAGTAGTAAATATGCTTATACAAGAAAATAAGAATAATATATCAATGTTAAAAGTACTAGGATATAGAAATAAAGAAATAAATAAAATGGTTCTAAATACAAATCATATTTTAGTTCCAATATGCTTTTTAATAAGTATACCTATTGGAATTGTAATTTGTAATCTTGGACTTGCAGATACTGTAGAAAATATGTCAATGTATGTAGAATCTAAAATAGAAATTCCAAGTATTATAATATGTTTTATACTTATATTAATAGGATATTTTGCCTCTCTATTTATACTAAAGAGAAAGGTTTATAAGGTAAACATGGTTGAAAGTTTAAAAGATAATAGAGAATAATTAAAGAAGGTGATAATATAGCATTAGAAATAGCAAAGGGTATCTTAATACCTTTTTTAGGAACATCATTAGGAGCTGCTTGTGTACTTTTTATGAAAAAATCCTTAAGCAAACTTACACAAAGATCATTAACTGGGTTTGCAGCAGGTGTTATGGTGGCAGCATCAATATGGAGCCTTTTAATTCCTGCAATGGATCAATCATCTGGTATGGGTAAATTTGCCTTTATACCTGCAGTGGTAGGATTTTGGATTGGAATATTATTCTTATTATTATTGGATCATATAATTCCTCATCTGCATATGAATAGTACTAAATCTGAAGGACCAAAAAGCAAACTAAAAAGAACTACAATGCTTGTACTTGCAGTTACTCTTCATAATATTCCAGAGGGAATGGCTGTGGGAGTAGTTTATGCAGGTTGGTCTATGGGAAATGAAAAAATATCAGTTATGGGAGCTTTAGCTCTTTCTATAGGAATTGCAATTCAAAATTTTCCAGAAGGTGCAATTATCTCTCTTCCCTTAAGAAGCGAAGGAATGAAAAAAGGTAAAGCCTTTTTATATGGTGTGTTATCTGGAGTAGTAGAACCTATAGGAGCAGTTGTTACTATAATATTGTCTAGCTATATTATACCTGCACTTCCATATCTTCTTAGCTTTGCAGCAGGAGCCATGATGTATGTAGTAATTGAAGAATTAATTCCTGAAATGTCTGAAGGGGAACATTCAAATATTGGTACAATATTTTTTGCAGTAGGATTTACATTAATGATGACATTAGATGTAGCTCTTGGATAAAAAATAGGTTGTCACTATTTTCGTGGCAACCTATTTTTTTACATGCTTTTTTATTGCTTCAAAACTTTCTTTGCTTATAACGTGTTCAATTCTACAGGCATCTTCTGTTGCAATTTTCTCATTAACACCAAGTTTAATAAGCCACTGAGATAATAATCTATGTCTTTCATAAATCATTTCTGCAATAGATTTACCTGAATCTGTTAGATATATAAAACCAGAATCAGTAACTGTAATATGATTTTTTTCTCTAAGATGTTTCATAGCAACACTTACACTTGATTTTTTAAAATTAAGTTCATTAGCTATATCTACAGATCTAACTACAGGAAGCTTTTTGCTTAAAATAAGTATAGTTTCTAGATAATTTTCTGCTGATTCATTTGTTTTCAAAGAAAAACCTCCTTTTAAATAAGTTAAATTTC
>ENA-UOJO01002825-UOJO01002825.1-human-gut-metagenome-genome-assembly--contig:-P57-NODE-2825-length-17312-cov-4.389233_pt1 | contig 17312 bp, 11 predicted proteins | sample MGYA00242351_ERZ723898 | MGnify/ENA metagenome assembly ERZ723898 | reverse complement strand
ACAGGTGAGAGTGCCGTTTGAGGGAGTGCTTTTGCCGGTACCAAAGAATTATGATATATACTTAAGCAATCTTTATCATGACTATATGCAGCTTCCACCTGAGGACAAGCGCAAATACAGTTGTGCAACAGTATATAAAAATTAATAATACTAAAGGTCAACAGATAATAAAACAGGAGAATAATATGAATCTAGCAGTAATATTTGCCGGCGGAGTCGGAACAAGAATGAGAACAAAGGACAAACCAAAGCAGTTTTTATCAGTATGCGGAAAACCCATCATCGTGCATACGATAGAGCTTTTCCAGTATCATCCATACATCGATGGAATAGTTGTAGTGTGCGTGGAAGACTGGATACCATATATGGAGGAGCTTAAGTTCAGATTCCGTCTCGATAAGATAGGAAAGATAGTTCCGGGAGGCGAGACAGGCCAGATGTCTATATACAACGGACTTAAAGCCGCAGAGGAAGTATACGGAGTGGATGACAATATCGTACTTATCCATGATGGTGTGCGCCCGCTCATAAATGAGCAGATAATCACTGACAATATCGAATGTGTAAAGAAAAATGGTGCAGCGATCACATCAGCACCCGCAAAAGAGACATTTGTACTTATAGATGATGAGGGCAGAGTCGCTGATATTCCAAGCCGCGATCATTCAAGGATAGCAAAAGCACCACAGAGCTTTTATCTGAAAGATATCTTAGAGGCACAGGAATGGGCTATAGGAAACGGAAATACAAGCATGATCGACTCATGTACACTTATGTCAGCATACGGCAAAAAGCTTGCACTTATAGATGGACCTACAGAAAACATAAAGATCACAACACCTGATGATTTTTATATGTTCCGTGCAATATATGATGCAAGAGAAAACCAGCAGCTTGAAGATTAATAGAAGTAATAGAAAGGAAGATAGGCATGAGTTTATATTCTCATAAAATTGTACAGTCTGATATGGAAAGACTCACATCAGATAGATCCGTACCTTTCGAAAAATTAAAAGGGAAAACAATATTTATAACAGGGGCGACAGGGATGCTCGCCTATTATATGGTATGTGCGGTTATGTACCTGAACGAAAAGCAGGGCTTCAACACACATGTCATAGCGCTTGTCAGAAACGAGGCAAAGGCAAAAACAAAATTTGAGGAATTTTTAGGTGATGATAACTTTGAACTTTGCGTACAGGATGTATGTGATCCTATAAAAATAGACGAACACATAGATTACATCGTACACGCAGCAGGTGCAGCAAGCCCATGGTTTATAAAAAATGATCCTGTCGGCATAGTAAGAGCAAATACACTCGGAACAATGAACGTCATGGAATGTGCCAGAAAAGCAGGCGTATCAAACGTACTGTTTCTTTCTACAAGAGAAATATATGGTGAAGTAAAAGATGTCAGCATGATAAAAGAGACAGATATGGGAATACTTGATCCAAAGGAGCCTCGTTCATGCTATCCGGAGAGTAAACGTATGGCTGAACAGATACTTCAAAGCTATTATGGACAATACAAAGTACCATATACACTTGCGAGGATCGCACATTCATATGGACCGGGAATGATAATCGAAAACGATGGCAGGGTTATGTCAGATTTTATCTGTGACACAGTACACCGCAGAAATATCATTCTTAAGAGTGAAGGTCTTGCGGAGAGAGCGTTCTGCTATATAACAGACGCAGTATCAGCTCTTTTTATAATACTTTTAAAAGGTGAGGTCGCAGAAGCATATAACGTAGCAAACGAGACAGAGCCTACACCTATAAAGGATGCAGCCCAGAAGCTTGTGGAGCTGTTTCCGGAAAATGACAGAAAAGTCATATTTGAGATAGCAAAGGACACAAGCGGTTACTGCGCATATAAGAGAGTCGGACTCGACACCGAAAAGCTTGAAAAACTCGGCTGGAAAGTGGCAGTTACTCTTGAAGAGGGAATGAAAAACACAGTATTAAGCTTTGAATAAGCTTCAAAAAGAAAAGGAAACATTATGAAGATCGGAGTAATATTAGTAACATTCAACAGACTTGATAAACTTAAGATAGCACTCGAGTGCTACGAAAAGCAGACACACAAGCCGGAATATATATATGTCATAAACAATCACAGCACAGATGGCACAGACGCATATTTAAAGGAATGGCTTGCAGAAAACGGAGTATGTGAAAGACTTGTCCTGGAGCTGCCTTATAATTCGGGCGGAGCAGGAGGATTCCACGACGGACTTGAGGCCGGACTTAAAAAAGATGCAGACTGGCTGTGGGTTGCAGATGATGACGCATATCCGGAGCCGGACGCATTCGAAAAAATAAATGATTATTATGAGTCACTTTCCAAAGATGAAAAAAATGGAATAGCAGCACTCTGCAGTGCAGTTATAAACAACGGAAAGATCCATTATGCACACAGAAATCATCTGAATCTGTCAAAATTCAAATGTAAATTCCGGGAATCATCACCGCAGGAATACGAAAAGAAAGCATTTGATATAGATGTATTTTCATATGTAGGCACATTGATAAGCAAGACAGCACTCTTAGAGCAGGGCTTATGTGAAAAGGAATATTTCATATACTGTGATGATCAGGAGCATGCTCTTAGAATAAGAAAAGCAGGAAGGATCGTAGTAGTGCCGGAAAGCCGCGTGATCCACAATACACCGGGATTTGATGACAAAGGAATATTCTGGGGAATGTATTATCATGCCAGAAACAATCTGCTCATGATGCGCAAACATTTTCCAAATAGATATTATCTGCTTAAGATGACAAAAGCCTATGTCGTAAAGGCAAGCATTTTAAGCAAAAATGATAAAAAGACAAGAGACTTATATAAAGCAGCTTATAAAGATGCATTCCACAATAAAAAAGGAATCCATGAGATATATAAGCCGGGTTGGAAGTACTGATGGCTGAGATGACAAACAAAAGATCCAGAATAAAATATATATCTGTATTAAATGCGCTTGCATGTTTTGCGGTAGTCATGCTCCATTCAAACGGAGCCTTCTGGACATACAGTACAGACAGCTACTGGATCAGCGCAGATTTTATAGAAAGCTTTATGTATTTTGCAGTACCTGTGTTCTTTATGATAAGTGGAACAACGCTTATAGACTACAGGGACAAATATTCCACAAGAGAATATTTCAAAAAAAGAATAGAAAAAACACTTATTCCATTTATTGCGTGGAGCGTGATCGGAGCGTTCTACCAGTATTATGCAGGAAGACTTCATATCGACTGGACAGTTGAAGGAGTAAAAACACTTATAGCAGGCATGATGAACACACATGTAATAACAGTGTACTGGTTTTTCATATATCTGTTCAGCGTATATCTTTGTATACCGCCTCTTGCGGCTATACCAAAGACGATCAGAAAAGAAGTATTCAAATACTGCGCCGCAGTAAGTTTTTTGCTCCAGATACTGGTTCCGTTCATATGCAATATAACAAAATTCAACTATGGAAACGGAGTTATATTTTTCATAGGAGAAGGTTACATGTTTTATATATTTGCCGGATGGCTTATAAAAGAGCATGAATTTACCAAAAAGGAATATGCAGTCACATATGTGCTGGGGATCATAGGATTTTTACTTCATTTCCTCGGAACATATCTTGAATCTGCAAAGGCAGGCTGCATAGTACAGACATACAAGGGATACACAAACCTTCCGGCAGTATTATATTCGATAGCGGTATTTGTACTTGTAAAACAATTATCCGAAAAAATAAATGAAAACGGCAGGGCATACAAACTCATATGCAGATTTGCCGGATACACATTTGCCATATATCTGATTCACTGGTTCATTCTTGATCTGATGACAAAAGTATTGAACCTTGATAAATTTTTACTATGTTACAGAATCGGAATGCCATTTATTGTCATCCCGTTATGTATAATCTTGGCATTTTTGCTGAGAAAAGTACCAATTATCAAAAGAATAGTGCCATAAGGAGGTATGAGCATGAGAAAATGGACAAAGAAAATTGGCTGTTTTGCGATGGCAGCGGCAATGTTTCTGTCGGTAGATCTTGGTGGTCTTTCAATCCAGAACGTACAGGCTGCAGGAACATACACAGTCAGCGGCAATTCAAGGAAGGCTATCCAGAAATGCCTGGATGAAGCAAAAAATGCAGGAGGTGGAACTGTAGTTCTTCCAAAGAATACATACTTTCTCGATAATGAACCGCTTCATATTTATTCTGACACAACACTTAGGCTTCAGGACGGAGCATATGTCAGAAGAGCAAATGGATGCTCAAGCATCATGATAATCAATGGTGACTGGAACAACACAAAGGGTGGTTACACAGACACAAAGAACATCGTGATCGAGGGTGGTACATGGGACGGATCAAACGGCTCATCTTCAGCTAAGACAAACGACAACATGGAATTTGGACATGCTGAGGGAATCACTATCAGAAACACAACGATCAAAAACTGCTACGGCGAGCACCTTGTTGAGTTTACAGGTGTAAAAGACGCAACAGTAGAAAATGTTACATTTGACGGATTTATCGGAAGCAAATCAGGTGATAATGCATACAAAGAGGCATTGCAGTTTGACTATACTTCAAAAATCACATCAGAAGCATTCCCACCATACGATAATACACCTTGTATCAATGCAAAGGTCACAGGATGTACATTCAAAAACTATCCTGGCGGAGTAGGATCACATAGTGCAACTTCTGGAATCTACCACACAAATATGTCATTTGCATCGAATACATTCGAGAACATTGATAATGTGTGTATCGACTTACAGAACTACGAGCTTGCAACAGTAAACAGTAACTTCTGGCAGGGATCAAAGACTCCACAGACATTTATCACATTCGGTAACTCAACAGGTTCTACATCTGGAAACGTAATAAACGGAGCCGGAGATTATGCAATCTTTGTAGAGAAAGGATCAATTGTAACTCTTTCAGGAGATACGATCAAAAATGCAAAAGAATCAGGAATTTTTGCAAAAGCACAGTCAGGTGTCACGATCAGAAATGAGGATATCTCAAATTGTAAAAAATGTGGTATCTATGCAGAAAATTCAGCTGTTGTAATTTCAAAATCAACAGTAAACAGCAGTGGAGATACAGGAATATATGTTAAGAATCCTACATATAAAGTAGATATATCTGATAATGCTGTTGATACTGCACCATCTGCAGGCATCCGTGTTGATGCTGGAATCAAAAATATGAAGATTTCGAATAACACAGTTATAAATACTAAGACAAACAAAGACTTAGGTTTTGGAATCTGGATCCTCGGTACAGCAGGCGGTGAGATCATAAACAATGAGATATCACAGTTCTCTGCATATGGAATCTATGTAAGAGAGTCTGAAAAAGGCTTAAGAAGCAGCAAGGTAGTTGTAAAAGGCAACAAAGTAAGCAACGGACCTAGCGGTATCGTTTTAAGAAACACGGACGGTGCAACTGTAACAGGAAACACAGTAAGCTCTACAAGTGATTTTAGTATTTTCATCAACGAAAACTGCAACAAAACAACGATAAACAACAACAAATATTCAGGACAGATCGGAGTATTTGATAAAACTGCCGACACATCAGGAAATGCAGAAACAAAGGCAGAAGTTAAAAAATTAAACGGCAAATGGGTATATGCATCAGGTGATGACATCGTAACAAGTTACACAGGACTCGCACAGTATGGCGGATCATGGTGGTACATAAGCAAGGGATACCTTGACTTTGGCTACACAGGACTTTGCAAATACAACGGAACATGGTGGTATGTTCAGTCAGGTAAAGTAAACTTCGGTTATACAGGACTTTGCAAATATAACGGAACATGGTGGTACATAAACTCTGGACGTGTAAACTTCAGCGCAACAGGACTCTGTAAATATAACGGAACATGGTGGTATGTATCAGGAGGCCGTGTAAACTTCAGCAAAACAACACTTGTACAGTACAACGGAACATGGTGGTATGTATCAGGCGGATACGTAAGATTTGGAGCAACAGGACTCTGCAATTATGGCGGAAGATGGTGGTATGTACAGAATGGCCGTGTAAACTTTAACGCAGTAACAGTAGTTAAGTACAACGGAACATGGTGGTACGTAAACGGCGGATACGTCAGATTCAGCGCACAGGGACTTTGCAAATACGCTGGAAAATGGTGGTATATCAAAGACGGCCGCATCAACTTCGGTTATAAAGGACTTGTAAAATATAACGGAACATGGTGGTATGTAAGAGGCGGACAGATAGACTGGAGTTACTCAGGTACTACTACATACAATGGTGGAACATATTACGTTAAAAATGGTATGCTTGCATAGGAAATAAAAGCCAGCAGTCAAACAAGATATCATGGCTTTATATGAAATATGCATAAACATTAAAAGGAAAGAATTGGGAAATGAGAAAATATTTGGCAGGAGCACTCTTTGGACTTTCAATGCTTGCAGGCGGCATCAGCGTACAGGCAGCAGGAGTTACAGGAGAAAGTAGTGACATAAAATCTCTTTCGGTGGGAAGCGGAACGCTTTCCGCCGGAGATTCCCAGAAAGTAACAATTGGCCTGGATAGCAGTATCCAGGCTGATGAAGCTTTGCTGGAAGTCTATAATGAGACTATTGATTATAAAAGCGTATATTACGCTACAGCAAATGAAGCAGGTCAGCTTGAATTTGATTTTGAAATACCAGAAGAAGGAACATACAGCATAACAGGACTTAAGCTTGTTGATGATGGAAATACATATGAATATTCACTTTCAGATTTAGGTCTTACACAGGAATTTTGTGCATCAGGAGATACAGATGATGACACAGATTATGATGATGATGAAAATGTATACAAAGCCGGAAGCGGCCTAGTAGTTGTTATAGATGCCGGACATGGTGGATATGACGGTGGTGCAGAATCTACATTTAACGGTGTTACATATTCAGAAAAATATATGAACCTCAAAATAGCGCAGGCATGCCGTGATGAATTACAGAAATACTATGGCGTGACTGTATACATGACTAGGGATGATGACACATTTGTAAAGCTCGAGGACAGAACAGCTTACGCAAAAAGTGTTGGAGCAGATGTGTTTGTCAGCATCCACAATAACTCAAGTGAGAGCGGGGCTGCAAACGGGGCAACTGTTTTTTACCCGAACTCGAATTATAATGCTTCTATAGGTTCGACAGGACAGGGGCTTGCCCAGAGTATCCTCAATAATCTGACACAGTTTGGTTTGAAAAACAATGGTGTGCAGATCAGAAACAGTGAGAGCGGAGACACATATGCGGATGGCTCACTGTGTGATTACTATAGTGTGATACGTGGAAGCAAGAAGCGTGGTTTCCCGGGACTTATAGTAGAGCATGCATTCTTAAGCAATCAGTCCGATGCAGAGAAATATTTAAATTCCGATGCAAAGCTTACAGCACTCGGGGTAGCCGATGCAAAGGGAATTGCAGCATATTATGGCTTATCAGTCGGCACAGGACAGCTTGAACGTCAGGGAAACGGTGACTGGTACATGATGCATAACGGACAGATCGACACAAACTATAACAGCCTTGCATACTATCAGGGATACTGGTATGTAGTGTCAAACGGAGTTTTAAACAGAAACTTCACCGGCTTATACAAATACCAGGGAAACTGGTATTATGTAAAAAATGGTACAGTTGATTTTCATTACACAGGACTTGCAAAAAACAGCGCAGGCTGGTTTTATGTAGATGACGGAAAAATAAACTGGAACTATAACGGACTTGCAAAAGGTAATGCAGGCTGGTTCTACGTGAGAAGTGGAAAAGTAGATTTTTCAAAGAACGGACTTGTATATAATGCAGGAAACTGGTTCTACATACAGAATGGATACTTAAACTGGAATACAACAACACTTGTAAAATACAACGGCAGATGGTACGGAGTACGTAACGGATATGTAGACTGGAATTACAGTGGTATCCTAAGACTTGGCGGCTCATATTACTATGTGTCAAACGGAATCTTAAACTGGAATTATACAGGACTTGCGAAAAACAAAACAGGCTGGTTTTATATAAAAAACGGAAAAGTTGACTTTTCAAAGACAGGACTTGTGTATAATGCAGGAAACTGGTTCTATGTCCAGAATGGATTTTTAAACTGGAAAACATGTACACTCGCACAAAATGGCGGAGTGTGGTATGGAGTACATAATGGATATGTAGACTGGAGCTACAGCGGTATCATAAGGCTTGGTAGTTCATATTACTATGTATCAAATGGAATATTAAACTGGAAATACACAGGACTTGCGAAAAATGAAACAGGCTGGTTCTATGTGAAAAAGGGAAAAGTTGATTTCTCTAAAACAGGACTTGTATACAACGCAGGAAACTGGTTCTGGATCACAAAAGGATTCTTGAACTGGAACTCAAACGGAGTAGTTCCGTATGCAAATGACTGGTTCTGCATCAGAAACGGAAGGATCGACTGGTCATACACAGGACTTGCTGTTGGAATAACAGGAACATGGTACATCAAAAACGGAATAGTTGACTTTTCGTATAATGGACCGGCAGTCCTTAACGGAGATGAATATATAGTTTATGGTGGACATGCCTCAGTAAAAGGCACATCCATCATGGGCACATCATCAACATCTGTAGAGCAGATGGTAAAATATTACAATGCACATGCTACATATCCGGCATTTTATGCAGGAACTGATGCACCTACGATCGCGGCATTCTGCCAGATATATATGGAAGAATGCGCAGCAGAAGGTGTAAAAGCTGAGGTGGCATTCTGCCAGGCGATGAACGAAACCGGATTTTTGAAATTTGGTGGACAGGTAAGTATAACACAGTATAATTTTGCAGGAATGGGAGCAACTGACGATGGTGCAGCCGGAGCAAGCTTTCCAAATGTAAGGACTGGAGTACGTGCGCAGGTACAGCATCTTAAAGGATATGCCTCTACAGCTGCACTCAATAATGCCTGCGTAGATCCAAGATTTGCATACCTTAGCAAATCAAGAGGCTGCGCACCTATAGTAGAATGGCTTGGAATAAACGAAAATCCGGCTAAAAAGGGATGGGCAACATCAGTAAATTACGGATATAATCTGCGAAACTTATATATGAATAAATTAGCACAATATTAGTAATAAGAGTAATCAGGAATAATAAGGATAGGAAATGAAAAAGTTATTAATAAGCATGCAATTTATGATATTGCTTCTTCTGTTTGGGAGAAGCAATATTTTTGCGAGTGAAATAAAAACACAATCACTATTAAATTTAAAATATGATGACACATACGATATAACACAAAACAGCAGCTATGAAGGATATGAGATAAAAGAAATAAAAAATGTTATCGTAAGATCAAATCAGGTAGCAAACGGACAGGTAATGCCGCAGAAGGATACAAATGTCATTACAGCAATAGACAGTACAAAGATGAAAGCAACGGGAGTGGGAACAGCAAAAGCTGTACTGAAAAATCCGGATAAAAGTCTGGATGTGAAGGAAGTCTGGATAAGTGTGGAACCTGCTCCCCTTACATATATTCTGGTGGCAGGCCAGAGCAATGCAGCGGGATTTCAGACAGAGAATAAATATCGTCCGCAGGATTCAGTAGCATGTGCGGAGGATCAGATATATTCGACCACAGCAAGCTTTTAGGCCGGAGAAAAGAACGGGATAAATGGAACAAGGGATCTTACCGGAGTTACATTTTCCGAATCGGTGACAGCAGACAACGCAGAAAAGTTTGTACCGGGAAGTCTGACCGGAGAAAGAAATATATACGGCGAAGAGCTTGAATACAAGACAGATCATCTGGCTATGGATCAGGGCGGCAAGTGTGGTCCGGACAGCGGAATAGCATATGAATGGAATAAGCTTACCGGAGATAAAGTCTGGATAATAAACACAGCTGTCGGTGCGACCGGAATACAGGCATGGACTCCGGGCGGAAGATATTACGAAAACACAAAAGCATTCTGCCAGTACACAAACGATACATATGATGCAGAAATAGAAGCCGGACATTACACAAAAGGTAAAAAGTTATTATTCTGGCTTCAGGGCGAGAATGATAAAAATATGGATGCGGCGGACTACACTGGGCATTTCATGCAGATGTTTAAAGGCATGCAATCCGATATAGGTATTGAAAAACTTGGCATTATCATGGTACGCTCAAGTGGGAGCGGACAGCACACAAATAAGCTCGATCTTACTATGACAGGACCTAGGATCACACAGTACTATACAGGTCAGAGCACAAAGTACGGCGATATATATGTGGCGAGCAACGCAAATGAAAACTGGGTAACAGATGAGGGCGTGAGCAGCTATTTTAATAATGCATATAAAACAGGAAATCTTGATTATCCGCTTCGGGCAGGTATAAGCACTGAGCTTCCTGCAACAGTAAAACAGGTACACAACGATATACATTATTCGCAGATAGCACACAATGAAAATGGAATCACAGCGGCATACGGAATGTACGAGGCACTATATCAGAATGCAAAAGCGGACAGTGTATCATGGGTGACAAAAGCAGGGCTCGCAGAAGAAAATGATGCGAAAACCGGATATCCTATCGTAGAGATGGATGGCAGTGACAACAACTTTATAATGCCAAAAACAAACCCTTCATACACAAAAGGAACAGTAAGTGTGACAGGAGATGCGTTTACATATGATGAGGCGACTGGAACAATACAGGTAAATAAAAACGGGGTCGGATATCTGACATACACAGTGGCAGGAAAACAGATATCAAAGATCGAAATTGATGTGACAGGCGACCTTACAAGTGTGGTTGGAAAAGGATACAACGGAATATACAATTACGGCGGAACATATTATTATCTGAAAAACAGTATAATCCAAAGAGATGTGACTACACTTATCAAATGGGAAGACAAATGGTGGTATGTAGAAGACGGACACGTAAACTTCAACTACAACAGCCTCATATACTACAATGGCAAGTGGTGGTATGTGCATGACGGCTATGTGGACTTTGGCGCAGACACACTCGTTCCATACAACGGAAACTGGTGGTATGTAAAGGGCGGCTATGTCAGATTTGACGAGACAACAGTAAGTAAGCTCGGTGACACATGGTGGTACGTAAAATCAGGTGAGGTAGACTTTGATGCCAATACGTTAGCAGAATACAACGGACGTATGTGGTACATAGACGAAGGCTCGATCAACTTTGATGCCACACTCATATACGAATATAGTGGGAAAAAATACTACGTTGAAAAAGGTGTTGTGGATAATTCAAAGAATGGATTAGTGGAATGTGACGACGACATATGGTATGTAAGATCAGGAATAGTCGATACGGGCATGAACACTCTGGTAAAAAGTAATGGAACCTGGTGGTATGTAAAAGGCGGCAAGGTAGCAGAAAACGAGACAACACTTGTAAAATACAGCGGAAACTGGTGGTACATAAAAAATGGTAAGATAGACTTTAGTGCCCGGACGCTGTGCAAGTACAATGGAAACTGGTTTTTTGTATCAAGTGGAATGGTAGACTTTAGATCGCAGACACTCGTAAAATACAATGGAACCTGGTGGTATGTAAGAGGCGGCTATGTGCGCTTTAATGAGACAACACTCGTAAAATATAACGGCAGCTGGTTCTATGTAAAAGGCGGTGCTGTTAATTTCAAGACAACAACGCTTGTGAAATACAATGGAAACTGGTTCTATGTAAAGAACGGAGCTGTAAACTTTAAGACAACAACACTTGTAAAATACAATGGAACCTGGTTTTATGTAAAGGGCGGCTATGTCAGATTCAATGAGACAACACTCTGCGCATATAATGGAAACTGGTTCTATGTGAAAAACGGAGTTGTAAACTTTAGCACGACAACACTTGTAAAATACAATGGAACCTGGTTTTATGTAAGAGGCGGTTATGTCAGATTTTCAGGAGCAACACTTTGCAAGTACAATGGCAGCTGGTTCTATGTAAAGGGAGGTTACGTCAGATTTAACGAAGAAACTCTGTGCCTTTATAACGGAGTATGGTATTATGTAAATAGCGGAGTTGTAAACTTTGCAGCAAATAAAAAAGTAAACTATAACGGCGGCACTTATAATGTACAAAACGGCATTGTAGTGTTCAATTAGAAAGAAAGGAGAAAACATAATGAAGAAAAAGCTTTTATCTACAATCCTTGCTGCAGCAATGCTTTTTACATCTGCGGACTTAAGTACAGTGACAGTATATGCAGATGAAACGCAGGAGCAAAGCAGCGGATACGAAGATGTACAGCAGGCTAAGGCCACAGGGGATGCTGACGAGGCAGAGGTAGAAGGAACAAAAGAGGCAGTGGGTGTCAATGCGGATACACCGGAGGAGGTCGATGAAAACTGCCAGATGGGAACATCTGACAGTGGAATAGAGCTCTATAGCAGTGTTCCAACAAGCTACGATGAGGTAACTCATGCGGACAGATTTGCCAGTTATACAAAGGTAAAAGGAATAGACGTATCGAGACATCAGGGCACAATAGACTGGAATAAGGTAAAGGCGGCAGGCGTTGACTTTGCCATAATAAGAGCAGCATACAGGACATATCAGGATTCCGGAAATCTCTTTGTGGATCAGATGGCAAAGCAGAACATACAGGGTGCAAAGAATGCAGGAATCAAAGTCGGTGTATACATATACTCACAGGCTGTATCGGTACCCGAGGGAATAGAGGAAGCCGATTACATAATAGACCAGCTTGGCGGTGAAGCGCTGGATCTTCCGGTAGTGTTAGACTATGAATTTTATACAGATGGAAGACTTGAAAAAGCTGATCTCTCAAAAGAGGATGGAACCTCGATAGCGAATGCATTCTGTGCAGAGGTTGCAAAGAATGGATACATACCGATGGTATATGCAAACAAATATATGTTTGAAAACTATCTGTATCCGGATAAAATATCAAACAACTATCCAATCTGGCTTGCAAACTACACAAACAAGACAGAATATAAAGGTGATTACGCATTCTGGCAGTTCTCAGAATCAGGAAACGTAGATGGAATAAGCACATCTGTTGACCTTGATTTCTGGTATGATGACGGAACAGCCATGAACTCAAGCTTCACAGGCTTCCGCCAGATGACTGACGGCACATGGAAATATTACCTGAATGGTAAATTCAACCAGTACTATACAGGGCTTGCCAAGCACACAGACGGCTGGTGGTACTATGTGAAAAATGGTTTGATCGACTGGAAATACACAGGCCTTGCACAGAACACAAGCGGCGAATGGTACTATGTAAAAAATGGTGCATACACACAGGAATATACAGGACTTGTATACAATGCAGGAAACTGGTTCTACGTGGAAAAAGGTGTTCTCAGATGGGATTATAGCGGATATGTACATCACACAGACGGTAAATGGTATTATGTAAAGGACGGTGTAGTAGACTTTGATGCATCAGGACTTTACAAGCATACAGACGGCTGGTGGTATTATGCAGACAAGGGAACGATCGACTGGAAATACACAGGCCTTGCAAAAACTACAGATGGAAGCTGGTATTATGTAAAGAACGGATCATTTGCCCCATCATTTACAGGACTTGTGAAAAATTACAACAACTGGTTCTATGTAGAAAAAGGATGCTTAAACTGGGACTACACAGGATTCGTAAAGCACACAGATAACAGATGGTACTACGTAAATGAAAGTGTGATAGACTTTGGCGTGACAGGACTGCGCCGTCATATAGACGGAAACTGGTACTATGCAAAATCAGGCATCATCAACTTCTCGTTCAAGGGACTTGCAAAGGGTGATGACGGAGCATGGAGAAACGTAAAGAACGGCTGTGCCATAAATGATTTCAACGGACTTGTAAAGAACGGAACACAGTGGTTTTATGTAAAGAACGGAACAATCGACTGGACATACAGCGGCTTTGTAAAACACACAGATGGCAACTGGTACTATGTAAAGAACTCTGTAATAAACTTCGGAGCAAACGGACTTCGTCTCCACAGTGATGGAAACTGGTATTATGCAAAAGCCGGAGTGATAAGATTCGGATATCAGGGACTTGCACAGGGCGATGACGGAGCATGGAGAAACGTAAAGAATGGCTGTGCGATAAAGAACTTCAACGGACTTGTCTTATACAATAAGAAATGGTGGTACGTCCAGAATGGAAGCATAAACTGGAGCTACAACGGATTCGTAAAACACACAGACGGGCTGTGGTATTATGTAAAGGGCGGCATCGTGGACTTTAGCGCAGCAGGACTTAAGCTTCATACAGATGGAAATTACTACTACGCACAAAAAGGAATCATCAAATGGGGATACTCAGGTACAGCAAGTGCACCTGACGGAACACAGATGACAGTCAAAAATGGTGTGGCAGTGAAATAAAAGATACTGGTTACACTGTCAGGTGTGAACAGCAACAAATAAAAAACGCAGACAATCATACATTACCCCTTCCTGCACAGGGAGGGGTAATAAACTATAAAGGAAAGAATAACGTTGCACAATAGGAAAATCAGACATAAAGAAACCGGACATAAAAAAATTGAATCAGTTATTATAGCGGAAAAAATGCATAAATTCAAACGGATAAAAGCTGGCACAGCCGACATCAACAAGCTGTGGGAGAAGATATATCTGACTATACTTGCCCTATATGTTGGATTTAATACACTGTTTACTACAACGTTAAAGATCGCATGGCCGCCATATTTCTTCCAGGCATTTACGGTCATCTGCCTCACACTTGTCGTAGGAAGGATAATCCTTATACAGGATATTCCGAAGAAGTATGCAATCGCAATTGCGATAACAGCATTTGTGTTTTTAATGTCGCATTATGTGTCAGGCTATGGACTTCCGTTCGATCTTTTAATGCTTCTCATAGGATCGTATAAGGTTGATTTCAAAAAAATACTGGAGACATATCTGGGAGTATGGATCGTAATACTGACTATCACTGTTATATCGGCGATGACCGGTCTGACAGAAAATTATGTGTACTATGATGATGCCGGAGAAAATGCAAGGATGGCGCTGGGACTGTCATATCCGACTGAACTGGCAGCATATATGGCATTTATAATGTTTACCTACGTATGTATCAGACAGACAGACATCACATTCCAGGAAATAGGTGTGATGGCAGCTCTGGCACTTGCCGTATTATACATCACACAGGCGAAAACAGATTTTTATGTAATGGTTCTCTTACTTGTCACAGTACTGCTTTTAAAGAGATTCGGAGATAAATTCAACGACTTTATCCAAAGAAAGTGGGTAAAGATATGCATACTCGTATTTCCGATATTGTTAGGCGTTGTTATATGGAGGATCACAGCCATATACAGCCCCGATAAATCGTGGCTTGTAAGTCTTGACGAACATCTGTCAGGCAGACTCTCCCTCGGAGAATGGGCGATGTCAATGTATCCGCCGAGAATGTTCGGTCAGTATGTTGCAGAAAAAGGCCCGGGTGAAAATACATGGGATTATTTCTTCATAGACTCATCTTACATATCTATATCTATAAAATATGGTGTGGTATTTATCTATAATATACTGGCACTATGGGATTACAGGCTGAAACAGCTGTGCGAAGATAAAAAAGGTTTTATCGTAGCAGTCATGATGATAATATTCATCCAGAGTGCACTTGAGCATCATATGATACAATACTGGATGAATCCGTTTTTGCTCATGTTTTTTGCGGACATGACAAATATATCAGGAAAGAAACATTATGCCGGAAGAGAAGCCGGGGAGGAAATGATGGATTTAAACCAGATATAATAGAAGAGGAAGCCGGCGGAGACGCCGGCTTTTGTAGTAAAAGGAATTGACTGGACGAGGTGGCTGATATAAGATAAAGGTACAATCAATATGATATTTGCTAATTCCTAGAAAAATCCTAAATGGAAAGGATATAATGAAAAAAATAGAATATTCAAATATCAAGACAGAAGGTGAACGTATAAATTATCTGCTGGATAAGATGACGCTGTTTGATGATGATTTAATGAGCCGCGTTTTTGATAAAAATATACAAGCGACTCAGCTGATCCTTCGGATAATATTACAAAAAGATATAAAAGTAATAAGTGCTAAAGGTCAGGAAGAATTCAAAAATCCAATAGTCGGGGGAAGAAACATAAGACTTGATGTCCATGCAATAGATGAAAATGGACATGAAATTGATATTGAAGTACAGTGCAATTCAGAAGGAGCAAATGTCCGACGAGCAAGGTTCCATAGTAGTGTTACGGATTCAAGAATGTTAAAAGAAAAGCAAAAGTTCAAAGAACTAAAAGATTCATATGTTATATTTATATATAAACATGATAAGTTCAGAAAGGGATTACCTGTATACCATGTGGACAGATATATAGGTGAGACAGGTCAGCTTTTTGGGGATGGGTCACATATCATATATGTAAATGGGAGTTATAAAGGCAATGATGATATAGGTAGATTAATGAATGATTTTAATCAACCAGATTCAGAAAACATATATTATAGAGAGCTGGCAGAAGGAGTCAGGCATTACAAGGAAACGGAAGGAGGTAGAATAGAAATGTGTGATTTAGTGAAAGAATATGCAGAGGAAAAGGCTGCCGAGGCGGAAAAAAGAGGCATTTTACGTATGATATTTACATACGTTCAGGAGGGAATCTTATCCGAAGAAAAAGGTGCCAAAGATGCCGACATGTCACAGAGTGAGTTCATAAAGGCAATGACTGCCGCCGGATATAAGCTGCCGGAGGGCACAAAAAAGTAAAATTAAATAGGAAGAGTGAGTAGAGAGGGAGACCGGCAGAGATGCCGGTCTTTTGTGATATAAAGAGTATAAAAGCTATATTTTGAAATTTAACTTTATATGGATAATTTAATACAATGCAAATTAAGGCACTTTCAATGGCATGGAAGGGGCAGAAATGAAGAAAAAAAAGGAAGATGAGTGCTATGGAGCATCAGTAGAAGATAGATTGCTTATTCAAACTCATGTGTATGATGAGGAAGATAAAGCCATAAGAACTCTTACAAGTACATGTGAGAAAAATAAAATTGAGTGGGGGATTCTCTTACATCATAAATGCATGGTTTTGATCAATACGGATATCGAGTTGGGCAAGGAAGCATATAAAAATAATAAGATAGTATTTAAAATTGATTATATCAGACCGACAGAAAAACCATATTTGAAATATTTTAGATATGAAAACATATTGAAAAATAGAAACACATATTATTTCCGGGATAT
>ENA-UOJO01002819-UOJO01002819.1-human-gut-metagenome-genome-assembly--contig:-P57-NODE-2819-length-17346-cov-9.927477_pt1 | contig 17346 bp, 12 predicted proteins | sample MGYA00242351_ERZ723898 | MGnify/ENA metagenome assembly ERZ723898 | reverse complement strand
CGAATCGGGATGAGTTTGATATTTATGCTACGATGGATCCCGCTAAAGAGGTGGGCGGCGATTTTTATGATTTCTTTATGGTGGATGACGACCATCTTGCTTTTGTCGTTGCCGATGTTTCGGGAAAAGGCGTTCCCGCCGCACTTTTCATGGTGATCGGCAAAACGCTTATCAAGGATCACACCGGACTCCATAACGACCTCGGGGAGGTGTTCTCGGAAGTCAACAATATTCTCTGCTCATCCAACAGTGAGGAAATGTTCATCACCGCCTTTGAAGGCGTGTTAAATCTGAAAACAGGAGAGCTTCGCTATGTCAACGCAGGGCATGAGATGCCGTTTATTTGCCGAAATAACGGGGTATATGAGCCGTTCAAGGTCAAAGCAGGTTTTATTCTCGCCGGTATGGAGGGAATCCGTTACAAAAGCGGAAGCGTGCAGCTGCAGCCCGGCGATAAGATCTTCCAATACAGCGACGGCGTTCCGGAAGCCATGAACAGAAAAAATGAGCAATACGGTATGCATCGGCTCGAGAAGGTGCTTGTACAAAACAGCGAAAAAACACCTGCCGAGCTTCTCCCTGCGATAAAAGCCGATCTGGATGCTTTTGTCGGAGAGGCAGAGCAGTTTGACGATATCACCATGCTGTGCATCAAATACAATCCAAAAGGCAAAAGTGCGGATATTTCGGTCACGCCCGATCAGGATTCCATCAAAACAGTCACGGAGTTCATGGAAAGCACGCTGGAAGAGTGGAAAGTGCCGATGAAAGTCGCAAACAAGGTGCAAATCGCAGTGGATGAGATCTACTCCAATATCGTTTATTACAGCGGGGCGACAAATGCCAAGATTACCGTAACGGCAAGCGATGAAAAGCTGTCGCTTCTGTTTGAGGATGACGGCACACCATATGATCCTACCACCGCTAAAGAACCAGATGTGACACTTTCCGCAGAAGAACGCGATGTTGGCGGTCTCGGTATCTTCATGGTGAAGAAGATGGCGGCTGAGCTGGATTACCGATATGAAAACGGTAAAAATGTGTTGGCTGTTATATTTTCTGAAAGAAAAGGGGAATCAGCGCGATGAAGACAAGATTTATTTCCATTGTTTTGATGATTACCCTGGTTACGGCACTCTTTACCGCTTGCGGCAGTCGCGTGGAATACCACAATATTGCGGCACAGAACAATGTGTACAGCATGGGCACACAGAGTGTTGTGATCAAGAGCAGTTCGCCTAATTCCGATGAACCGACCGCAAGGTTCAAGCAAAGCATCTCACCTTCCGATATTGAAATCGGTGAAGCACTGGAAGGAAAAGCCGTGACGAAGGTTACCTATAACAGCGCGACATCCATCACGGTGGAGCTTTCAGGAAACACAAAGATGTCGGGCGGAGATGGTGTTTTGGGTAGCATTACCGTTAAACACAGCGGGTTGGAAAGCGAGGGAGACTCCTCGTGCGTTGTTGAAATTCTCGCTCCGGAGCTTCGTGTTTCTTCGTATATGAGCAATGTAAGGAAAAAAGGCGAGGAGACCGTTTACAAGGTGATTGCAACCCTCAGCCTTCCCGTCGGTGAATTTTCTGGCGGTGCGACCGCCGGGAATATTACACTTACAAACGGAGCAATGGGAGAACTATCGGTAAAACTCTCAGACGGTGCGTTGACCGTGACCGTTGAAAACTGCAATATGGCAAACCCGTCCATTTGCATCGGTGCGGATGTGACAACCTTTGGAAAGGAAATCACCGTCAGGCTCGCTGCAGGTGGTGGGGCGGCTTTTCAATGACTGACAGTGTGAATCGCGCGTTTCTGTTTGCCCTGAAGGTTCACGGCGGGCAGACACGCAAGGACGGTAAACCCTATATCACGCATCCCTTTTCGGTGGCGATGGAGCTTGCCAAAAACGGAGCGAACGATGAGCTGATTTGTGCAGGTCTTTTGCATGACACGATCGAGGATGGCGGTGTTTCGCCCGACGAACTGAAACGGGAATTCGGCGGCGAGGTGTTGCGGCTTGTCCTGTTTGACACCGAGAACAAGAAGCTTTCCTGGAAGGAACGCAAGGACGCAACTTTACTTGCACTTGAGAACTGCGACCGCAAATGTGCCATGCTCGTGTGCGCGGATAAGCTATCCAATATTCGGGATCTGGCAGAAGGGCTTGAAGCTGAGGGAGAAGCGGTCTGGAATAAATTCAAATACGGCAGAGACAGGCAGGAATGGCTGTTTCGCGAGTATGTCGAGGTACTCAGTCGCCTGTCCGATCTGAGGATGTATTACGAATTCAAACAAGCCGTTGAAACGGTATTTCATAAAAGGAGAAGAAAAACCATGCAGGTAAATATCGAAACAAAGAACAAAGAAGCGGTGGCTTCCGTCGAGGGAAGCATAAATTCCGCAAATGCGACAGAATTCGGAGCGGCACTTGCCGCATTGCCGGGCGAGGCAGAGAGCGTTACGCTTGACATTGCAGGGCTTGACTATATATCCAGCGCAGGACTGCGCGTACTTCTCAGCCTGAAAAAAAGGTGCGAAAAAAAGCCTTTCCGTGTGATCAACGCAAACGCCGAAGTAATGGATGTGTTTAACATGACAGGATTTTCGGAGATCATGGAAATCGAGCCTGCCTGCCGCAGGATCAGCATTGACGGCTGTGAGGTCATCGGCAGAGGGGCGTGCGGCGAGTGCTATCGTATCGACGATGAGACCATCATTAAACTCTACTATGGCAATGCCGACATTGACTGGATTGAACATGAAAAATCGCTTTCCAAAAAGGCGTTTGTCATGGGTATTCCAACTGCTATTTCCTATGACATTGTGGAGGCGAACGGGCGAAAAGGTGTCGTGTATGAGCTGATCAAGTCCAAAACGCTGGGAGAATTGATCCGTGCCGACGAGAAAAATCTTGATGAATATGTGAAAATGTACGCGGATACCTGCAAAAAGGTTCACGCTATACATACATCCGACCCGGAGATTCCATCCTTCAAGGAAGCAAACCGTGCGGATATTGCCAATATCACGGGCATCACCGATGAAGAAAGACAATGTCTGCATCGTTTTCTTGACCTTGTTCCCGAAGCCGACACCTGCATTCACGGTGACCTCAATATTAACAATATCATGGTTCAGGGAGATGAATGTTGCCTGATCGATATGGGAGAGCTCGGCACGGGAACACCCATGTTCGATATATCGAGAATTTTGTTTTCCATGGTGTATGCGAATACTGCTCCCGGCGAATATAACGCATTTTACAAAATGCAGTCGTCGGAAGTTTCGGAGATATACGAGAAATTTTTCCGTGGCTATTTCGGCTGTGATACCATCGAGGAGGCACAAAGGGCAAATCCCGAAGTAAAGTGGCTTCATCCGCTGGCATGGTTCCGGTGTTGTACGAGCATGCTGAAGGGCGATCGCTGGGGAGAAGAAATGAGAAAAAGGGCGCTTGGTCTGCTCCGTGAAAAGCTTATTCCGTTTGTAGATAAAGAGAAGACATTCCATGAGTAAGCAGGAACAGAATGATTCTTATAAAAGCCAGCAAAAGGTTTCGTTCTTCAACTTTCTTGCAGAGTTGCCGAACTTTATTGCTGTAACTGTTTCTGCAATCATTTCGGGGTCTTTGATTGTATGGATGGATTTTGTGGATTCGCTCGGTAATGTGCTTAATTCCGGATTTGTTGCTCTTCTTTCAAGAAAGCTGCGCCGTGATCTGAAATACGAATACAACTACGGTGTCGGCAAGATTGAGGCGATTTCCGCCCTTGCCTGTGACGGGATCCTCATCTGCGGTCTGATCCTGATGATAATTTCGTCTGTACATGATTTGATCTCACCAAAGGAACCAAGCGGACTTTTAATCTATGTCGTTGTACTGAAAGTAATCAATGTTGCATTTGATACCGTATTTCTGAGGGCACAATACAAAATCAAAAAAGAAGCAAAAACAGCGATTGCCACGACGGAATTTCACGCATCTCTCAAAAGTTTTCTGTTTGATTCGGTAGCGTTGATTTCTCTTCTGATTTGTTGGATATTCCGTGACATTCATGCCGTGTGGTATTTTTCACCGATCATCTGCATTGCACTTTCGATCTGGTTCTTTGTCGGTGCAATACAGCGTTCGAGGGAATCCGTGCAGATGCTGACCGACCGTACACTGCCCGAGGCGGAACAGATGAAAATCATGTCTGTGCTTTCCTGTTTCCATGACAGATATGAGAAGTTTGAATTTCTCAGCACCCGCATGAGCGGAAATACCGCATACATTGATTTGAAACTGAATTTCGACAAAAACACCACATACGGAGAGATCAATGCACTCTGTGCGGAAATTACCGCAAAAATGAAAGAGCAAATTGAAGATTGCTGCGTCAGTATCGTGATAGACGGCGACAAATAATTAAAAATCATTATACATTACATAAGGAGAATGATAAAAATGAGCCTGAAAATTGAAAAGAAAAATGCAGAAACCCTTGCACTTGCGGGTAGACTTGACACCCTGACCGCGCCGGAACTGGAAGCCGAAATTTCTGCGATACTTCCCTCGGTGCAGACCTTAATACTGGACATGGAAAAACTCGACTACATTTCTTCCGCAGGACTTCGTGTGATCCTGAAAACCCAGAAAGCTTTGGAAAAGAAAGCGGGACTGAAACTGACCCATGTGTCCAATGAGGTAAAAGAGGTTTTCGACATTACCGGTTTTTCGGATTTTCTGACTATCGAATAAGGAGCTGAACCTATGAAAAACCTGATCGAACAGTTGGAATTCCATGCGCAGAACACCCCAAAAACGGCAGTGCTTTTTGATGAACAGATGCCAAAGGGCATTTCTTATGAAGAGCTTGATAATTTAAGCGGGCGTGTATACGGCTGGCTGAAAGCACAAAATATCGGCAAAGAGGATTTTGTGCTTATCAACCTTCCGCGCGGCGTTCTCCCCGTGGTTGCGATCATCGGTATTCTGAAAGACGGAGCGGCATTTGCGCTCGTCGAGGATAACTATGCGCCGGAACGCATTGCTTACATAAGAAATGACTGCGGCTGTAAGGCTGAAATTAACCGCGATGCATGGGAGGAAATCTTAAAAACCGAGCCGCTGTTCGGCCACGAGAATACGGACGATCACGATGCGGCATATGCCATTTATACCTCCGGCACGACCGGAAACCCCAAGGGTGTGTTGCATGAATACGGAAATATTACGGAATGCATCCGTTCGGTCAACTACGGCGGCGAAGCTCTGCTTTCCGGTAAGGACAGAGGTGCGCTTCTGTCTCCGATGAATTTTGTTGCATCAATCATGGTCATCTTTTATGCGCTTTACAACGGTGAGTGCAAGGAATTTATCGCTTCGTATGCAACGATCAAAAATCCGCTGCTTCTCAAGAAAATGTTTCTTGAAAAACGCATCAGCATAACCTTTTTGACCCCCTCCTATGTGCGTATGCTGAGCGGGCAGATCGGTCCGTTTCTGAAAAAGCTGATTGTCGGCAGTGAACCCGCAAACAATGTGTATCTTGAAAAAGTGGATATCTACAATATGTACGCCATGAGCGAAAGCGGCTTTGTTGTCGGCGTTTTCAAGATTGATAAGCCGTATTCCACCTGCCCGATCGGCAAGCCGCAGTTCGATCTTGAATATATGTTGCTTGATGAGGACGGGAACCCCGTGCCGGATGGTGAAATGGGTGAACTTTGCTTCCGTAACGAATACGTTCGCGGCTATATGAATCTCCCCGAGGAAACGGCGAAAGCCTTTGTGAACGGTATCTATCACAGCGGCGACCTTGCTAAAAAATTGCCGGACGGGAATCTCGTGCTTCTCGGAAGAAGCAACGACATGATCAAGATCAACGGCAACCGCATTGAGCCTGCCGAGATCGAAGCGGCGGTAAAGCAGGCGCTCGGTATCGATTGGGTGGCGGCAAAGGGCTTTGAGAACGGGAGCCAATCCTATCTTTGCGCTTATTACACGGCGGACATCAGCATCGATGCCGAAAAGCTGCGCACAGAACTGCTGAAAAAACTGCCGTATTATATGATTCCGTCGTATTACATTCATATCGATAAAATTCCGCTCAAGCCGAATGGCAAATTTGACCGCAAAGCCTTGCCAGAGCCGGAACATGAAGGCCTTTCTTCGCAATACACGGCGCCGACAAACGACACGGAAAAAGCGCTTTGCGATGCGTTTGCAAAAGTGCTGAAATTGGAGAGAGTCGGCATTCACGATGACTTTTATGAGATGGGCGGCGATTCGCTCGGCTCCATAGAAGCAATCGTTGAAAGCGACTTGCCGGGGCTTGAAGCATCAATGGTCTTCCGAGGACGTACAGCAGAAAACATAGCAAAATTGTATACAGAAAGTCGCGTTGAGGGTGAAGAATCCGATGAGGAGAAGAACGCCGAGGCTATGAAGGTTCCGCACAAGCTCACCACGGAACAGCTCTATATGTTTGACTATCAGCTCTACACGCCGATGTCCACGATGTACAACCTGTTTTCCATGATGAAGTTTGACAAGGAACTGTTTGAACTTCCGAAACTGATAAAAGCATTGGAGGTCGCCGTCAAGAGCCACCCGGCATTGCTTACGAAATTTTCTTTTGATGAAGACGGCGAGATTGTGCAGACATATGATCCGTCCCTTATGCCCGAAATCATCGTTGAAAAAATCAGCGAGTTTGATCTGAACATTCTCAAAGACAATCTTGTACAGCCGTTCAAAATGATTGATTCAAGGCTTTTCCGATGCCGTGTATTTGAAACCGAAAAATCGGCATATATGTTTTTTGATGTTCACCACACCGTGTTTGACGGCACGTCCTTCAAGGTACTGATGAAGGATATTGCGCAAAGCTACATGGGAATGCCTGTGCCGCAGGATTATTACTATCTGACGTTGAAAAAGAGAGAGAATGCGGCGCATACGGCGTTTTATGAGGAAAGCCGCAAGTTTTTTGAGGAGCGGTATGACGGGGATGATTGGGTTTCCTACCCGCCAATCGACCACAAAACGCGAGAAAATGATTTCGGTCACATTGAGTGCGAAATGGGTATCACAAGCGCAGAACTTGGGGTTATCGAGAAGCGCTTTAAGGTCTCCCGCAACGAGTTCTTTATCACGGTTGCAGCACTCGCCGTCTCGCTTTACGCTGACAAACCGAATGTGAAGCTGTCGTGGATCTACAACGGTCGCGAAGATGTGAAAATGATAAATACGGTAGGACTGTTGTACCGTGACCTGCCGATTGCTTTCCGTTTTGACAAAAATCAGAACGTCGGAGACATTTTTGCCGACGCACATGAGCAGGTGCAAAAGGCGATTGAACACAGCTGTTACCCGTATGTAGAGAACAACTCGCTTGCAGTTGAGGATGATATTGCAGCTCTGCTGTATCAGCGCGACATTCGGGATGCGGGAGAACTTGGCGGTATGGAAATCGAAACGGTGGATATCCGTCAGAATAAAGCCGCCTCACAAAGTGTGCTGGATATGGAAGTTCTGGACAGTGAGGACGGGTTCGCTTTGGCTTTGGACTTTGCCTCCAGCCGTTATGAACGTGAAACAATGGAACGGTTCCGTGAACTGTTTCTGCGCGTTGCCGCCGTCCTGGTACATACGGGCGGTGCGAAATACATCACGGTCAAAGAATTGCGTGACGAGGTACAGAAGAATCATTCTTTTTTCCGTAAAGTTATGTCTGTGTTTTCAAAAAGGAAGAGAAATTAAAATGAGTTTCAATATTGAGAAATAGATTTCCGATGTAACCATACTTGTGCTGTCCGGAAGACTGGATACTGTCACCGCACCGCAACTGGAAGCGGAACTTGAAAAGATACTGTCAGATTCAGATGTTGTTAATATAGGCACGGTCAGGGCAAGTACATAACAGCGTTTGAGTGCTTCTGAGCTCTATAGTAGTTTGTGGCAGAAGCCTGCGATTATATTCAGACAAAGCAGTGTTTCTCAGCAAAGCTTCAAAATCACAGTTCAAAAACCATCTGATAGGAGGACTGTCGTATGACAAAAAACAAAACATCAAAAAGAATACTGTTCATTGTTGGAGCGGTATTGTGTTGCATATTTGCGCTTATGCTTGTATGCAACCTGACAATCATTATAAAAGGAGTTATCAATCCCGAAATGCCGCCGTCGGTGTTAGGAGTAACGCCTATGGTCGTGCAGTCCGGCTCCATGAGCGGCAATGCCGAGGATCATATTGAAGTGGGCGACCTGATTTTTACGGTTAAGCCCGATACGAACAAGCTGAAGGCAGGCGACATTATCTCGTTTATGGACGGCAATATCGCCGTAACGCACCGTATTATTGAGGTGCAGACGGGAGCAGACGGAAAGCGCAGTTTTGTAACCAAGGGGGACGCCAACAACACCGAGGATCCGGCAGTCAGTGAGGATGCTGTATTCGGACTGTATAAGGGGCGTATTCCGGGGCTCGGCGATTTCGCCATGTTCCTGCAAAAGCCGCTGGGTATGGCGGTATTTATCGGCATACCTGTGTGCGCTTTTATTATATATGATATCATCCGCCGCCAGAGAAGCTCTGGCAGAAAGGATAAGGAAACCGAAGAGCTGAAAGCGGAGCTTGAACGGCTCCGTGCCGCTGCGGGAGAAAAGAGTTCCGAAAAAGAAGACGGCGGCAAAACATAATAAACGGTATCTTCCGCGAAACCGGTGCCACAGCCGGACAAAGCGGTGATATATATGAGGGTAAGTCCTCACGTCGAGGCGATTTCTGTCGTCTCACGAAATCCAAATGACGGTATTTTATCGTCTCAACAATTATTATATCAGGAGGAATGTTCCATGACTTCAAAAAAGAATTGGACGCTGAGAGCAGCAGTTCTCATGCTTGCTCTCGTACTTATCACCTCGTGCTTTGTCGGAGGCACCTTCGCGAAGTATGTGACCAGCGGTGCCGGCGGAGATCAGGCAAGAATTGCCAAGTTCGGTGTAACGGTTGCGGCGACGGATAATTCCATGTTCAAGACCACGTATGAAACCGATGATCAGCAAGCTAAAACTGCCGGGATTTCCACTTCTGTTGAATCTACTACTAAGGATAATCTTGTCGCTCCCGGCACTAAAGCGGATGATGCGTTTATATTTTCCATCACCGGGAAGCCCGAGGTTGCGGTCAATGTAAAAATTGCCATCGATGCCCAACAGGATGTATACCTCAGGGCAGGCACATATCCCGACCTCACAACAGCGGCAGCCGGTGATACCTTTGAACTTGCGCAGGATTATTATCCGGTTGTCTACACGCTGAAGCAGAACGGTGAGGAGAAGAAAACCGGTACGCTTGCCGAGGTTGCAGCATATCTTGAGGGTATTTCTAAAGATTATAAGCCGAATACCGACCTTTCTGGGGAGTTCGGTAGCTTTACGCTGTCTTGGAAATGGGCTTTTAACGGCAACGATAAAGCGGATACGCTGCTGGGCAATCTGGTTGCTGGTACTGTCAGTGACACGGATCTTCAACCCATAACCCATTATAGTACTCACATCGCTTTTCACCTTGAAGCCACCGTAACTCAGATTGACTAAGGCTCTGATTTTACGGCTTCCGTACAGTCATATATCCCCCGTCATGTGGCGGGCGGGGGATGTTTTCGGGCTGTATGCAGTGTCCCCGACATCTGTTTGCCGAGAGCCCTGCATATGTCCCGAATCCCCATAACACTGCCGTTTTGCCGGATTGTTCGGTTGCTTTTAAGCGAGGTGGCGTATGAATAACTCTGAAAAAATTGCGGGAATGATGCTTCCCGCCATGCTGATACTCTTTATATTACAGGTAATACTGCTGCCGGTAATGATAGGTCTTACCTATGCCGTACCCGCAGAGAGACCGCAACACATCCTTACCTATAATACAGGCTCGCTTGTGTGGGACAAGGCTACTTCGGTGCGCCCGGACGGCTCGGCAGAGCTTTCGTTCTTTGAAACGATGTACAAAAATGTAAGTGCCGATAATGCCGAAAGGGTGCTGGCGCCCGGCACCGAAAAAGACAGTGTGATTCGTCTTAAAAACGATACGAACAGGGAGATAACTTATACCGCCGTGCTGTATTCGCTCTCGACTTCGCCCGACCTTGATATCGGAGCCTCTCTTTCGGGAGACGGCTTTTCGGATATCTCCGTGTACACGCTTCCCGAAAACATTAAGAAGGAAACGGTTGTCCGTGCCGTCGGAGGAAGGCTTGACGCAAAAAAACTGCAGAACTTTGATATAAACTGGTTCTGGAATTATGAAGACGGTGCAAATGTTGACGAACGGGACCGTATCGACACTTATCTCGGCAATAAGGCTGCAAGCGGAAATGCGGATGATGTAACTCTCGGGTTTTATATTGTCGTCCGTGACGGCGGTGAGATTGGTCCTTCTTCGCCAACCGGAGATAACACCATGATCGGCGGTTATGTTGTGCTGATGCTCATCAGCGGAGGAGCGTGCCTGTTCCTTGCCCTTACTCGGAAAAGGAGGGAAAAGGTTGAAGACTGAAAAAGCACTGGCCGTTTTGCGGCGCAGCCTTAAGATTCTGGTGCTTGTGATCGTAGGCATTGTTCTGCTTGCCAATCTCTACCGACTGGCGGCGAGGGAGATCTTTAAAGTTAAAAGCCCGACGGTATTCGGTTACTCCTCCGCCGTGGTGCTGACCGGCAGTATGAGCGGCACCATAGAGCCGGACGATTTGATTATCACCCGTAAGCAAAGCGATTATATGGTCGGCGATATTGTGATGTATCAGACAGGCGGCACATCGGTGACCCACCGCATTGTTTCCGAAAGCGATAAAGGCTACCGCACCAAAGGTGACGCCAACAATACCGACGATGGCACGGATATACCGAAGGAGGATGTAGTCGGGAAAGTGGTGCTGGTGATTCCGAAAATCGGGGCGGCTATCCGCCTTGCGCGAACGCCGATCGGAATGCTCAGCCTGTTTGCCGCGATTATTTTAATTACCGAGTTGCCGAATCTGATCGGATATATTCGCCGTAAGGGCAAAAAACAGGAGAATTGAAATTAAACAAAGGAGGCGGAAAATGAAACACATCAAGAAAACAGAGCAAAAACCGAAATTCCGGTTTCCTTTTTCCGCCGTTTTGCTTTATCTTGTGCTGATTGCCGCAGCGGTGTCCGGCGTGACCTTTTCAAAGTACACGACAGGGACAACGGTGGGCGATACGGCAAGAGTGGCAATTATGCGGGATATCACCGTTACCGAAACCGGAAATTTCGCCGAGACGGATAAGTGGGTCATTACCCCCGGTGTGGATATGATAAAAAATGTTGTTGTGAATTTCGAGGGCAGCGAGATGGCGTGTTATGTGTTCTGCGAGATAAAAACAACGGGCTGGAGCAGACTTGATGAACACAGCTTTGCTTTTTCAGGCGGCGGCGAAAACATCCTCGGCTGGGCGGTAAATAATGATTGGATATTTCTTTCCGGTAACGGGAGCGAAGCAGTATATTACCGTATAGTCAGCGCCAACACCGTGCTTCAGGCGGATGTGTTGGCTGATGGCGGCAAAATAACCGTCAGCGAGAATATCACAAGAACTCAGCTTGACAGTTTGCCGAAGGATATGCAAATTAAAATCAGCGCCACAGCGGTGCAGTATAACGGCTTTTCCGAGGGTTCGGCAGCTGAACATACAGAAATTCAGAGAGCCTTATCCGCATGGAATGCCGTGAAAAACAAATAACGCCCCACAGGAAGGCAGGTGGATAGTATGAAAGGAAGATATCGGGCAAAACATTATAGAAATACGGAACATACAAAGCTCAGAATGCTGCTTTCGGTTATTCTGTGCCTTTGCTTGCTTACCTCTGTTCTTCAGTTACGGATGATAACGGCAAGTGCCGCTATAAAGATTGATTCGGTGACCGTTACACATGAAGGCAAGAAAACGGAAAAACTGACTCTGCCTCAAAATGAAAGAGCCGTGCTCAAAGCCGAATGCTTTCCGGATGCGCAGAATGTTGCCTATCAATGGCAGATACTTGCGGATATCAAATCAGAGCTTTGGGTGAATATTTACGATGCGACAAAGCAGTCGATGTCGCTGTCCTACGCTATGCTCGGCTCGCTTTTGGACGAATCGGGCAGCGCCTATATCCGCTGCAGGGCGACAGCGGGTGAAAGCAGTCAATACTCCGATGCCGTCTGCGTAACGGTTGCGTTTAATGCTCTCGCAGATGCCGAATCCGTTACCGTGCGAAACGGTAGCTCCTCGGTGCGAAAGGCTCCTGCCTGTGCCCCGAAGAGCAATCCGGAATATGTGGATATTTACATAAATTACTTAGATGCCGTGTCCGGTCAGCCTATCTACACGGGATTTGCCGCACAGATACAGTACGGTACCTCTTATTCCAACGCCGTTATATCGCCGACCTATCTCGGATACGCACCTTTTTATAATGAGGCTAACCCCTCTGTTACCGTTCCGGAGGGCGGCACGGTGGATGCGAATGACGACGCAACGGTAGTCGCTCTGAATATTCCGGCAGACTATACAGCGGCGCAGTATGTCGTAAATGTCTATTATAAGGCAATCAATGTGCCCTATGCCGTACGGTACTACTTCCAGAATATCAACGATGATATGTATACCGAGAATATGGGGCTATACCGCATATCCTCTGCCAAAACCGGCACTATAATTTCCAACGAACAGTTGGAAGTTGAGGTTCCGGAGAGTGTCAGGGGCTTTACCAAGCTGTATCATTACCCCGAGGCGGTTGCTGCCGACGGTTCAACCGTTTTTCAGTGCTACTACGACCGCAACTATTTTATTATCAAATTCGATATGAACGGCGGCTACGGCACAGAACCGGTATATGCCCGCTACGGCACGCCCTTTGTCGTGAACGCACCCACCAGGCACGGCTATGTGTTTGACGGCTGGGACGATGTGACGAACGGTGTCGGAGACGGCGTCAAAGATACTCTGCCCGATACCGTGCCCGATGAAAACCGCACATATAAAGCTCTTTGGAGCACGGTTGACACTACATATACGGCGGTGTATTGGCTGCAAAATGCAGATGATGACGAATACAGCTATATCGGCAGCGTCAAGAAAAACGCAAAGAGCGGCTATATTGTTTCGGGCTCGGACAGTCTGATGGCAACCACACCGCTTTGCGGGGATACTCATACTCACACCGAGGAATGCTATCCCGATCATTTCAGCCACTATATTTATGAGCGCGCCGATAAAAATGTCACTGTTAAGGGCGACGGCTCCACTGTTGTCAACATCTATTACAAAAGAAAAACATACACCTTGAGGTTTTATTATGTCAGGGAGAAGAACGGCGTCTATCAGCTTGTGGGCGGTTCGACCTATCCCTTCGGGAATATAGGGTCTGTCCGCCCCAATCCGTATACCGTGCAGAACCTGTTGGCTAAGGTGCCGGACGGCAGCTGGGGAAAAATTAAATCGCTTCCGGTTTTGAAACAGAAATATGCCAATAAATACACCAAGGGAACGCTCGTTGATACAGCCAAAGGCTATACCTATTATTATCTTGAATTGAGCGCTCGCTTTGATGCAAATCTGACTGATTCTTGGCCGGGCGAAGCCTTTGAACCGATTGAGGTGGATGAAAACCATACTGCAAACGGCGCACAGAATCATATGGGCGAAGGTCAGTGGGGGCATTATGCCTATCTTGCGGGCTGGAACGGTGAATTCAAGGTGAAATACACCAAGGATAATCCCAATTCAACCATTAAGGGTATGTTTCAGAAGCTTGACGATCATCTATTGTATGACTCCTCGGAAGGAACCTCGGACATAGTTTCTTTTCTCGCCTTTTTTGAAAACGGAGCCGATATCGGTTGGAGCAAACCTTTCCAATGGCAGTACGAAATGTACGTTCCGGTGCTTCCCGGGGAAACCGGCAATCTTAAATATAACGGTGTGGATTATCTTCTTTATAAGTCCATTGACACCTCAGACAACAATGAAGGTATTGGGCATCAGACACAGCCGACTCTCTACGGTTTCACCGCAAACGGACAGACCTCGGTTAAAAACGCCGATCTTCCCGACGGAAGAGCTTCCTATACGGCAAGGTTTTTCTATCAGAGAACCTATCATGATCTGACTATGCATAATTATAATCAGATCCATTTGTATGAAAAGCTCCCATATCAGGATCCGCTGGACGATTACGGCAATACCACGCCGCCGTATCCGTCTACTCTGGAGGAAAACGCATATACCTTCAGCGGTTGGTATTATTCTCCCGGATGCTATGACGGCAGTGAATATAAAGCCGGAGACACAATGCCCGGGAAGAATATCGGCCTGTACGCCAAGTGGACGCCCGTAAATCACACGGTCCGCTTCTTCCGCACCTATGACGATATGATTGCCTATGAAACGGCGGGCAATAAAGACGGTATGATTGATACACGGGAAATACCGCACGGCAGTGTGCTGGGAAGTGTGGATAACCCCACACATCGTTCAGACGGGCTTGAATATACTTTCGGCGGATGGTTTTATATGCGTGCCGGGAACAAAACGGCGTATACGCCGCTGGATATGCCCGTTACAAAAGATATGAATGTCTTTGCTGACTGGGGCACACACTCGTCACAACCCTACCGAATCCACTATGCTTTGCATGAGGGAGAAGGCGACAACTATTGGTTGGGGCTGCTTAACACAGCTGCAAACGCCTCGCCTAAAAACAACAAAACCTATAAGGTAACAAATGACGGCAAGGAGGAACGCACCTATGTATACCTGACATCGGACAACAGGTATCACCGCCTGATCGCACCCGATTCCGCCGGCTTTGCCTATCAGGGGAACACCCGTACTTTCTATCCGAAAGCAGGCGAGCCGCTCAACGAGCTTTATCCTGCTTATAACAGCAGCGGTTATTACCCGACGATTGCCAGCCATTCCGTCACGGTAGAGTATGAAGAAAACAAGGAAGAACCGGAGCATAATGTCTTCACCTTTACCTATGTGCATGCGGCGAATATAGCCTATCGGGTGGAATACCGCTATGCAGATACCGGCGCCCTGATAACCTCTGCTCCGGGCGGAGGAACGGTGACGAAATATTCAACCAAGGCAGTTGTGACGGAGCGTTTTGAAGTCATTAAAGACTATATTCCGGATGCATTTTACAAGCGGCTGATTCTTGCTGTTACGGATGACGGGAACGGCAACTATGTAGGCTCTCCGTACAATGTAGCGGTCTTTTATTACAGTAAAAATACGCAGAACGCCTTTTATGCCGTACACCATATGCTGCAGAAAGTTAATGCCGCAGGGGCGGAGCTTACGCAGGATGAAAGCGGCAATTACATCAACTATACCCAAAGCGATGCCCTTACCGAGGGTATCGGGGATATCGGCTCTACGCATGATATCGTACCGCAAACATTCAGCGGTTTTACGGTATACGGCACGGGATATATCAAGCATTCCGGTCCAACGCAGCTCCTTGACGCCGAAACCAATCCGCACTTTACCATAACTGTTCAGGCGCAAGGCACCGAGCTGTATATTTTCTATACACGCAACACGCAGAGCTACAAGGTATATTATTTGAAGTATGGCACGGATATCAGCAATCTGCCGCAGCTGAGCGATACCTCGCCGGGCGTGCTTCTGCCGATTGAATCCGGTACAGGCACTTTCGGCTCCGCAGTTGTTGCATCGGCAAAACCGGTCAGTGGAATGAACTGCGTTTCAAATCTGACACAAACAATCATTCTTCGGGCAAACGATGCCCAAAACTACATCATATTCTACTATGCGCCTTTGCAATATACCGTGGAATACAAGGTGTGGCAGTATGGCGGCGGAACACTCAGTCAGACTATTGAGGTAGTTAACGGAACGGATCTTTTCAGCGGTTCAACGGCGACAGCTAAGATCGGCTATCGGTTTGAAGGCTGGTACGCGGACGAAGCGTGTACGGTGCCGGTCGGCGACAATGGAACGATAACGGATAACAAACTTGTGCCTGCGACCCTGAAACTTGATGCTATGCCTAAGGTCAATGTGTTTTATGCTAAATTCGTTCCCGTTCTCGGCAGCATGACAATCCAGAGACAAAACGGAACGGCCGATGAGGGCAACGGCGACAGAGTGTTTGTTTATCGTATCACAGCGGCGGATGATCCTGCCTTTGAACTGTATGTTTCAATCAAAGGAAGCGGCAGCGTGACAATTAAGGATATGTTTTGTCGGGAATACACGGTAGAACAGCAAAACGGTTGGTCATGGCGGTATAACGACACATTGCAAAAAGTGACCGTTTCCGAGGGAACAACAAGGACGGTTACCTTTGACGACGCTCCCGTTAATAATAAATGGCTTAACGGCAACAGCGAAAGGATAACGAACAGAAAGGGGTGACACCGCAATGTCGAAAAGAACAAAGCACCTGCTGATTGCGGCGGCTGCCCTGTGTATTGCTGCGGCTGTGGGCTTGACCCTTGCCTTTATGTTCAAAAAAGCAAAAAAAACAAATCGGTTTATTCCGGCGGAGGTTTCTTGCGCTGTCCGTGAGCAGCTTGATAACAACGAGGTGACCGGCACTGCCGCAGTGGGCGGAGAAAAGGCGGATATACGGGTGGAGAATACCGGCAATGTCAAGGAATTTATTCGCCTGAGACTGGTTTCGTATTATGTCGATTCAAGCGGCGACATTGCAGGGACGACCACTTCTCAATACCCGAATCTGACACTTAAAAACGGTTGGATTGCCGGAGCAAACCATACCTACTATTTTCCCTATTCGGTAGAGCCCGGAGAAGCAACGGAAATACTGTGCGAACCTTTTATCCTCGGGCAGATGCAGCTTGAAAACGGCACCACGGTGTATCAGGTAATTGAAGTTATTGCCGAGGCCGTTCAGGCAGAACCGGTATCCGCAGTGCGGGAAGCCTGGGGCGTAACGGTTACAAATAATACGATCACGGCAGCTCCGTGAAAAATCCCTCCTGTTTGACACATCATGCCCGGCAAGAGGGTTTTCTTATGTGCTGAGGCACATAAAAGAGTAAAAAGACAGAAAAACAATCAGGAAAAACTCCTATTGTTGTGTTACTGCCTATTGACTTTATACCGGTTTTCGCCTATAATATTATTAGTAACTTATCCTAATAGTAAAAGAAAGAGGGGCAGCACTTATGAATGACAGAAACAAGTATGCAGGAACACGGACCGAGCAAAACCTTTGGGAAGCATTTGCCGGGGAGTCGCAGGCCGGAAACAAGTACGGTTTCTTTGCTTCTGTTGCAAAAAACAGGGTTTTGAAC
>ENA-UOJO01002815-UOJO01002815.1-human-gut-metagenome-genome-assembly--contig:-P57-NODE-2815-length-17360-cov-56.336608_pt1 | contig 17360 bp, 12 predicted proteins | sample MGYA00242351_ERZ723898 | MGnify/ENA metagenome assembly ERZ723898 | reverse complement strand
TGTCGCCAAGAACAGTATATGCCAAAACGCCGTTGTCGACGGCTTTTTGATAGTAAATCGTTGCGGTTTTGAAATCGCCGTCATCGGAATATAAATCGCCGATAGAAACGTAGTACTTCGGCTTTTTTACGGCGAGACTCTCGTATTTTTTTATTTTATCGTTTTCTGTATTATTCATAATTTGTTTTTTGTATCGCAACAGTTCGTGGTGAACGTTTTGCTGTTTACCTATAAAAAATGTTAATGATTACGGATAACCGCTCCGTTCTTTATCTCAAAGGCAATCTTGCTGTCGGTTATCTTATATGCTACATTGTATTGATATCCCATAACGGGAGCTTCCGAATAAATATCGGTTTTATTGAACAAACACAGACCTATGGAAAATTCTCCGTCTGCCTTATCGAAAAAACTGTTTTCTAAACTCAACACGGTTTCTTTTTTATAACTATAGTTTCCGTCTGACACCGTAAACGAATAATCGTCGTTTTCAAGATTTTCTATACTTTGTAAAACCGCTCTGCTTCCATCATTCTTTGATATTATAAAACCCGCTTTATAATTTTCAAGACTTACAGTAACAGAGTTTATTCCGTAAGGAACGGTAATGGAAACGGCGTCGAGTGGAAACTCAGAATCAAGATTTAAAATCGAAAAAGAACAAATCCTTTTTTCTTCGGACGGCGTTGGTTGCGGCTTCTCTTCCGGTTTTTTACCACAACCGACAAATAATAAAGATGTGAGTATCAACATAAATGATAAAGCAAGCGAAACTATATTTTTTCTCTTTAACATACTGTATTTCATCTCCTGTTAATTATAACGTTGCAAACGGTTTGGATTCTATCAGTTTGTAATCGTCGTCGTGCGTGTAAAACTGCTCCATAAGCCAATAAATACCGTTGGCTTTCTTCCTGAGTTTCTTTGTAAGCAACTCTCGCGTTATCGGCATTACTTGAAATATACTGATGTATTTATGCTCGGAAACGTAGCACTTAACTGTACTCGGCGTTTTGAATACTTCGGGTAATAAGAGTACCGTCCCGCAATACTTCCCGTCAAGTCCCATATCTACCGTATCGGAAACGGTGAGATTATCCTGTTCGTTAAAAGCATATTCGGCGGTAGACCAAAGCAATGAATTTAAGAAAAGCCACTCGGTTGAATCCTCGTTGACCTCCACTTCCGGTGCAATCAACATCATATATTCGTTGCGGCGATTCGCCTTTCTTCCCCAACCTATATCGCGTTCGGGCATCAGGTAATCGCTTGCGCCGATTGTACACAGTTTCCAAAACGGCATTTCGTCTGTCGGTTTGAAAACGAGCGTCGTAATCGGTTTCATATCTTTCGGCAAAACATTCTTTTTCAGTTTCAAGCTGAAAATCGGTTCTTCCCCGAAAACGGTTTTATAATGGTCGTATAGTTTTTGCTGTCTTTTGCTTTTCATCTTTACTTCCATAAACGACAGTTCCCTTGTCAGTATTCCTCTTTTATTTTAGCAACAAAGGCGTTAAATTCATCAATCACCTTTCGCGGTGATTTGATTTTCACTTTACCCTGCGTTCCGACGATCCACGCAAAGAACGTTTTTGAAATCTGCACCGTTACGTCAACCGAATAAGTTTCTTCATCTGCTTTCTTTATGCGTATGTCATCTCCGAAACGGTCAAACATATCCGACAAGATATTTGCAGTAAACAGCAACGTAACGTTCTGACTTTCCCCTCCGAACATCGAAAATACTTGCTTACGGTATTCTTCCGTGTTGAACAATTCGTATTCGGGATGCGGCTCGCGCTCAAGCTCTTCCACTTTTACGCTTTCCATTTTATCGAGCCGATATGTAACAAGATCGTCGTGTCCTTTCGAGAAACACAACAAATAATAATTGTCCTTGTTCCATACCATAAACGCAGGGCTTACGGTATAACGATTGCCGTTCTTCCGATAAACTTTTTTATGCTTTTCGTCGTAATTGAAGTAAAGGAACGATATTTGCTTGTTCTCGTTTATCGCACGTTCGATAGCGTCCACGTTATAGATAAACGAACTGCTCCCTTTCCTGCCTTTATCAAGCGAAATAATGTGCTTTGAAATGCTCTCCGCTTGGTGAGTACAAAGTGTTTCCGTAAGTCTGCCGACAAGTGCTTTCTTTTGTGCAACGGGAAGTTTCGACGCATTGATAACGTCCGCAAGCATAACCACTTCTGCCGTTTCAAGCGACCGATTGACGACATAATAGTAATGATATTTCTTTTTGTAGGAAAGAACCTCATAACCGTTGTCGCACAAAGTCGCTATATCCTGAACGAGAATTTTACGCGACACATTCAGTCCGCGCAAGGCAAGAAGCTCGGATATTTCGTCGGTATTTAAGGCGTGGCTCTCATCTGTGTTTTTACAGAGAATATCCCATAAGACAAGCAGTTTGATTTTATGCGCTTCATTTGCCATAATTCTCACCCCTTTTGTTTTCTAATATTATAGCATATTTTTCCGATTTTTTCAATCTGTTTTGCGTGGTAAAAGAAAAGTCGGAACAGGTTATCCTATCCCGACTTGTCATTTCTCAAATCATTTTTACATTAAACTTATAAGAATATTACTCGACACCGAGTGCTTTATATACGGCATCTTCTGCCGAAGTATAAGGAATCAACTGAAATGCACTCATCAAGTCTGCCGGAACGGTGGCAAAATCTACAAACGACGTACTTGGTAACAAAACCTTTTTCGCGCCCGAATCAAGACAAACCTGTAAAACATTTGCAAGCTCATCGGCTTTAATAAGCGTTCCGCTAATCGAAATATCTCCGATTATTACAAGATTTGCAAGCGTGGATCTTCCGAGAGCAATAGAACACAACGAAATCAACGTAGGCAAAGCAAGTTTGCCTGTAATTCCTATGCCTTGAAGGTCTTGATAGTTGATAATATAGTCTTTCGTAGTTGTGCTGATTGAGCCGCTGATTCTGTTGCTGTTTGCTTTTAAGAAATTGAATGCGGTATTTGTTGCCTCTTTCGCATCTCTGTCTGCGCCGAGTCCCGTTCTTTCAAACTTTCCGTTACCGGGTAACATCTGACTTTCAAGTCTGAAAAGACCAATCATTCCTGATTTTCCGCGCGAAACGGTATATACTTGTCCCGGATTGCATATCCCGTCGGGAATCAGTTTTCCACCGCCCTGTTCGGGAACGGCAACGTACTTTTCTTCAAAGGTTTCGTTGTCTATATAAGAGAAATTAACGTCGTAGAATTCCATTCCGCCGAGTTTTTTGAGTTGTTCTTTTACTCTTCGACGCATTTCAAGGGAAATCTTAACGACTTCTTCCAAATCATCCTTTGAAAACTCTCCGTCAGGATACAAAAGTTTCAAGTATCCGTCTATCATCTTACGAACGGCAATGGTATCACGCTGATTCAAATTCTTTCCAAGACGGAAATATCTGTCCAACGCATCGCCATATTGTTCTTTTCGCAATTCTCTGATAAACTCGGCAAGGTAATCGGTTATAAAACCGTAATCGTTCGTAAAGTGTTCGGGACGGAATTTCGGAACTTCCCAACCGGGAAGATAACAGTGCATACGGTCTAAAAATGCGGTATCCGTTCCCATTTCGGGCGGGAAAGGATCAAACAGGCTTGACGTTTTCAACAATACGTCAACGCTCTGATTGATATTGCCGACAAACACCATAGACGCCGAAGCCGCTTTTTCTTCTTTGCCACGGGCAAACGATCCTGACGCCATATAGTCTTTCATTATCTGTATGCCGTCTTTGTCCTTAAATCTGATACCCGCAACTTCATCGAACGCAACGCAGTCCCACAATCCGACAAGTCCTACGGACTTCCTGCTCATATTGTAAAACAAGTTCGCAACCGTTGTCTGCCCGCCCGAAACAAGAATACTGTTAGGCGATATTTCCTTATATAAATGCGACTTACCCGTACTTCTCGGTCCGAGTTCGCATAAATTGAAATTGTTTTCGACAAGGGGCAACATTCTTGTTATTAAGAGCCACTTTTCCCTATAAGAAAGCGTGTCCGGCTCCATTCCGATAGAACGCAACAAAACGTCTATCCACTCGTCTTTTGTGAAATTCTTTCTGCCGCGCTTCAACTCGTCCAAGTCAACGTGCGGCATCTGAATCGGCGTAAGTTTTCTGATGTGTATAGGACAATCGTTCTTCTCTTCTTCTATGTATTCGTATTCGAGTTGAACGATACACCAAATACCGCCGCAAAGCAATCTGTCGTGCTTTTCGGGATATTCGTCCGCAATAGGAATACCACGCAGTCCTAAATTAGAAAACGTCGCATAGAAACGGTCATCTCTGATATTGAGTTCGACCGTAATCATATCTATTACCGTGTGGCTTCCGTTTTTACGCAGGACGGACAGAATTTTTTGCGCTTCGTCCGGGCGAACGAAATTATCCGCCAAAATACGTTTAACCTTTTGAACGCCCTCTTCGATAATTGCAGGATCATCGGAACTGCAATACTGTCCGAGCAAAAACTCCAACACATAAACGGGAACGTTTGCGCCTTCTTTTATCTGCTTGGTAAGATCTTTGCGGACAATCTTCCCGTCAAAGGTTTCCCGAAGTTTTTCCTTTATTTCTTCCCGATGGCTTTTCATTGCTTCTTCCATCACCATACCCTCCGTCAGTTCTCGTCACCGAAAAAACTGAATTCCCCGACAGAAAAGGCTATGTCGATTTGAAATTCTTCTTTCTGTGGCGTTTGTAATCCTGCTTCGTCTTTCATCACAAGATAATACTTCGCTCGATTATTATAGTTGATAGGTTTCAGATTGAACGTACATCTGAACGTTCTGTCCTGCTCGTTCTCGCTTGTTTTATTGGCAATAATCTTTGCCACGTCGCTTACCTGCGTTCCGTTTTCATCGGTAAAGAACAGCACATACGTTTCGGGAACTTTGATACCGCCCACCACTTCTTTCTGATAGAAGTTGAGTGAGAATATCATATTGCAAATCTTCCTGCTTGCCGAAAGCAACCCTATTTCTACGGGTTTCGTATCGAATTTATCACGGTTCTTCTGATACTCCGCGTTTGTGCTTCTGACAAACCGATAGTCGATGATAGGAACGACCAACTCTTGCAAACTGATTCCGCCGTGGACAAAATTCAAACCGCCGCCGTTCATCTTTATGCGGATATTTTCTCTCGGTGCAAAGCCATCGTATTGCGTTCCGTCCAAAAACTTCACGGGCATCAGGTATTCAGGCGTTGCGCCCTTTTCCATAATGGCATAGCGACGAGCATATTCTACTTCTTTACCGCCGAAATCCGAACGGTCAATCTTATCGCTTTCAAGAAGCGGTTTTGCCGTATACAAGAAGCCGTGATCCGCCGTAATCAGAACTCGTGTGCCGCGGAACTCATTGCATATTATCCGCACCATATTTTTTATCTCGGAAATGGCTTCGTCGCACGCCGTAAATACAAGTTTTTCGGAAGTATGCGCCGTTTCGTCTATCTTATCGTGATAGATATAAACCACGTCCATACCTTTAATAAGCTCTTGCCTGTCGGCACGCTTCATCTCGATAATATCCCTGTATTTTACCGCAACGCTGTTTCTGTTTGCTTCTTTTAATATCTTATCCCGATAAATACTATCGGTCGGTTCGCCGTCGGCAAGTACCGAAACACTACCGTTCTTCTCCACTACCGATAGTTTTTTATGCGGAAGCAATGCTGCCATTCCGAATTTTGTAATGCTCGGAAATATCGCCTGACAAGACGAAACGTCAACTTTACTTTGCGTTTCTATCTTTAATTGCTCCGCAAGGCTTACACCTATCGCATAACGCATTGCGTCGGATATGATTACAAAAATTCGGCTATCCGCGCGACTGATTTTATTAGCGTAGAAATCTTCCTGCCGCATTACGCCTTGAATCTGCCCGTAATCACGCAGTTCTTCGGCGCACATATCCGACCAATTATTGCCGAGTTCACCCAAGAACCACACGGAATACAAGCCTTCGATTTTGTCCGCGACAGACTTTATCATATCGTCAAGGACGGGGTTTGATTCCTTTAAGCAATTCGTAAAGAACAGGTTGAATTGCCGATAATACGAATCCATTTTATAATACTCTGATGTATAAAGATTCCATATTTCTTTTGCCGAAACAGCGTGAAAACCCGTCGAGTGCTTGATATAGAAATCCTGCATTTCGTCAACCTGATAGATTGCTTCATAATAGTTCTCCACAAAATGATACCAAACGGTTGTTCTGCGTGTTTCTACAACTCTCCTTATGACATCCGTGCGAATGAAATCGTCCTTTATTTCGGTCATCAATTTGAAAAGAATACACTCGTCTATGCACGGGAATATCTCCGTACCGAACAATTCTTCGATAGAAAGTTGACTTAACCGACGATAGAGTTGATGTTTTTCTTCTATCTGTTCCGCAACCTGCTTCAAGCCATCGTTATAAACGCTATGTAGCCACTCCGACACGAAATCATAGCAGTATGCCTGATGTGGCACAGATACGAACGCACCGAGTGCCGCAAATTTTTCTTCTCGTATCGTCCTCGATAATGCGGTAAGCATTATGTGCGAAGCAAGATCGGATAGTTTCGGCTCGTCGCTCGTATACCCTGTTGCTTGTCCAACTAAAAACCAAAAGGATCTTGCCGCATTAAAATTCGTTATACTACGGTAAATTTCGTTGCTTTCATTGTCAAGCCCCGCGGAAAGAACCGCTCGAACAATACCATTCAGCGTTGTATCTCTTGCTCCACAAATTACTGATAAAACGGCTAAATGTAATTGTAAAGCATTTGAGATGTTTTTGCTGATACTCGCAACTTTCGCACGGCGTTCTTTGCTATTAAAGAACTTATGGTAGCCGCGCACCGAGCTTCTGATAATCGGTGAAACGGGAAGCCCCATTTCGTCCATCCAAATGGAATTAAGATCGGCGTAAAACTCTTCGCTGTAAAGTTCTATATTCAAAAGCCAATCGTTTTCAAGGTTATCCGTATAGGAAAACGGATTATATACGAGAAAATTGCTGACGGTATCATCAACGGTCAACAGCTTCTTTATTTCAAAGTTATTTTTGCCTGTAAGAACAATCAACTTTGCGTTGGTCAGAGTAATTTCGTCGAGTTTATCTTCAAACTCTCTGTCCTCGTCTTTCCAAAAGATGATTCTGCGTTTATAAAATTCAGGCAATGGCGCGGCGAACCTTCGATTCAAGTCAGCCAAAACTTTCTCTGTATCCATACGTCCTCCTAAGTTACTTTATCGGTGCTAATACGTCCTTAAATATCTCGTAGTTATGCTTTACACCGTCGTCAAGGTCAATAGAAATCATCATATCGGCAAGGTGATGTACTTTTTCTTCAAACTTGCCTATTTCTTCCGCTTGCGCCGTAAGAGTCTGCAACTTTTTCGAAAGCGTTACCCTATCCGATCCGCTCGCATTCAGAAGTCTTTGATTGCAATCGTCTATTGCCGTGCGATAACGCGCTTGTTGTTCGTGAACATAGTCCGTTCTCATTCTTGCAAGCGTGTCCGGCTGATAACGGTGCATATAGATAAGTGCCTTAAACCCGTTCTTTTTGCCGCTATCGAACAACCAATAGATAGGACGTTTTTGATATACTTTGAGATGATCCGCATAAAATCCGTTTAAGAAATAATCACGGATAACGTCGCGCGGAAGCCCTTTTCCACCGAGTGCGCCTGCAATAAATCTCAAATTCTCTTCGAGCGTATCTGCACCGTAAACCACTTCGACAAACTTAACGAACTTGCCTACAATATCGTCTGCAAAGTATTCATCGTCGCATATAGGGATAATGTTGTCGGCATCGGGAATATAGGTGGAATACTTACTGCTATCCCATTCTCCGCCCGCATAAACAAGCCCTTCTACGTCAAGGCTGTATCTGCCGAACATACAAGCGACAGCATAAGAAATCAGCGACTTAATTTCTCTTGTTAAGTCCGCCTTTCTTACCGTAACGTCTTTATCTTCGACTTCCGGGGTAAGCTCGTCCTGCAACCCGTAAATATCAATAAAGATACGGTTGAGTTCTTCTTCGTTCGCTTTGAGTGTATTAAATCTCTCGTTGCACTCCGCTTCCCACTCTTTATATTTATCTGCAATCAATCTGCCCATTTTTGTTTGTCCTCACTTCTTTCCTTCACCGTTAATTGCTTTGGTTTGCCAACATTTTATTTTCCTCAATCAAATAAGTGCATAACGATGCCGCTAAATTGATTGCCAAGTTTGCAAGTGATTTTGAAATCGTCGAATCGACCGCGCCTGCCCCGTGCGAAGCCGCATTGTTGCGAATAAACGGCAAGCTCATAAGTACACTATCCTTAAATCCGACCGGGTTTATCGTATTCGGTAAATTGCATTGATTCGCCACTTTTTCTGTCAGTGCTTTCGCATTCCCTTTTTCAGATCCGAGAACAATTTTCATAACGCTTTCATAGCTCTTCTCGGCATTGACAATCGCTTCCGGATAGTCGCTTTTTGAGAAAAATTCAATCGCCTTCTGCAATTCATTGTAAGCAGACTTGAATTTCGGATCACAATCAGTCAGTTTTTTCACTTTTTCCAATGCCTTTCGCTTCAAATCGACTTCAAATTGTTTCGCGTCTATTTTCACCATCTTTCCATCAGCCAATAGCCACGGAACATCGTTTTGTGAAAAGGTTTTATTGATCTCGTTTGCAAATGCTTTCTTCTCTTTCGCAGATAACACTTCGTATTGCAATTCGATTACATCAAAAAGGCAAGCCGTAAACCCGCACAATTGATCTTGCACCGAAGGGATTCCATACCCCAAATTCATCATTTCAAGGTTAAACAGGTCATATCCGATTTCGTGGTTATACAAAGCGAGTGCGTACTTAAAAGCGTCTATCTCTATTGTTTCTTTGTTGTATCTGCTTGTCCTAATCTTTTGGGGTTCGCTGAAAGTCCGCATAATACCAACAATATCTTTTTTCGTTGCAAAAGTAATCGTGCCGAAAAAATCATCCTGTTTATCGGTATCGTTTTGCGATAACAAATCGCTATATCTTTTAGAAAAAAGCATATTCCCTCCTGTTTCAAGTTTTGATACTTAAAACTGTCCTTTTATATCAGCGGATGTTTTTTGAAATCCCACGATGTTTCAAACGAATTCCAATCATCCTGAGCAGCTTTAATATTACATTCGACCAAACAATCGACCTTCTCTTTTCTATCTTTTTTAATTATCATTGGTATTGATCTAATATCTTTAACTAATAAGTTAAGAGTAGGATTCAGTATTTTTTCCAACTCAGGGAAAACACTACTATTAAACATAGCCATATAATATTTTAGATAAGTGTCGTCTTTTAGAAATATAGTAAGTCCGCCACCATCAAAAGTCGAGTCTTTCATTTTATAACGAAAACTCGGTGCGGTTGATGCTATCAAAGTCCAAGATATGCCCTCTCTATACCAAAGGTATTCGGGAATAATTCTGGACACTTTATCCTTGTGATAGAAATCCCTCGCGGTCGCACTCCAATCAATTAAATACTCGACATTACCATACCATTTGCGATACGGACCACCCTTCAAATACTTAAGATATTTTTTCCCAACACCAACTTTTGAAGCGTCCACTTCCCACAATAACCGCAAAAAACGATCGTTATCCCCTGTGACGTTTTTGCCATCAGATATTGACATATCATAGAAAGATGGACTATCAAATATGTTCAGAAACTGTTTGCTTATCCAATAAGCAACCGGACTTCCGGGGATTTTAGAAAAGTTTTCTGCCTGCGATATGTACATAATCTTGTTTTGTTTTTCTGCTGTTGCAGTATTCATATATCCTCCTATGCAGGAAGATACTTCCTGCAAATTAGATTAGCGGATGTTTTTTGAAATCCCAAGACTCCTCAAAACTATCCCATTCCTGTTTTGACTTAGAAATGCAACTCCCAACTAACTCATCTATACTCTCTTTTTGCTCGCATTCAACCTGCACGACAGGCAATGAGAGTAACGTTCCGGGTGTATAATTGATTGTCGGGTTAATGCTTTTGTATATTTCGGCAGCAACACACGAAGTCAATAATCCCAAAAAATAATAGGTATGCTCTCGGTTGTTTATAGTACATAGCGGTCCACCAGCATCATAAATAAAACCCTTGTCAGAAATTCTACATATAATATCAGATGTCCCAATACTATTCCAAGTAATTCCCGGTTGGAATGCTTGACTTCCATTATAATTGTGAGATCTTACTCTCCCGGCTATGGAATTGCAAAATTTTAATTCATAACCATCTCGCTCATAATTAACAACATACTCCAAGTTACCATACCAATATCTCTTTCCGCCGCCTTTCTGTAATGGAAACCATTTCTTCCCCGTATAAACAGCTTGTATTAGATCTGTTGCTGTATAATACGACTTTGTATAGTCCACTTCACTCCAACGGCGCAAAAATCTTTCATTGTCCCCCGTAACCATACCAATGCGCGCATCGGCATATTCAGCTAAAGTTTTGTTGTTAAAAATGCTTATAAACTTTTCACTTAACCAATAGGCAAGCGGCTGTCCCGGAAGAGTTATCAACTTTGTGGCATCAGCTACAAAGCGTCGCCCCCCCCCCGAATTTTTCAGGTTATCCACAAAGTCTTTCTCTTTATCTTTGCTGTCCACAAGGCGGAAATACACACCGTTGCCACCAATATTTGCATTGCGTATGACAAACGAAGTGGTCTGAACAACTTCGCCACCGATTTCCTCGAACGCCCTTGCGCCGAGATGTGCCATATTCACAATTTCTTGTGTCATCAATAGTTTCTTACGCAGATTTTCGTAGCTTGACAAGAACATCCACGCGTGTTGCGTTATCATTCCATAGAGCGAATCTTTTTTCGCCATACGACCGCAAACTTCGATAAAAACAGCAAACAAATCAGACTTGCTATCAGGGAAGTTCTTTTTAACAAAGTCCGATAGTTTCGAGTCCATTCCGCTCGAACCCATATAAGGCGGATTAGTTACTACAACGTCATATTTTTGATGTAAAACCTCCGCTTGCTTAACAATGGGAAGATAGTAATCCAACGCAAAGGTCTGATACAAACTAACGTCATCAATTATTTCGTCAAATCGCTTGTAAAGCAACTCAAAGTCAACGGACGGCACTCGCAGAATTGAACCATACTCTTTGGCATCTTTGAAAGAGTCAACGACCTTTTGCAACTCATTCCTTAACTTCTCATCGCCTTTTACTATATAATCAAAAACTTCGGGCGAGAGTTCGTTGCTCTCCTGAATCGCGTATATTTGCGGTTGAACCCCACGCTCAAAGAATCGACGATCGTACTGACGTGCTTTCATCATAACAGCAAAATACGCGAGTTGCGCGGCACGCTCATCAAGATCAAGACCATAGATATTGTTTCTCACAATGAGTTGCACAGCGTCACGAACGCTATATCCGAAATCACCGTAAATTTGCACTAATACATCGAACATATACACAAGAATATGTCCGCTACCCATACAAGGATCAATACATTTTAAGTCTTTCGGATCTATCGTCGAATACTCGACATAAATTTTAGCGAGTTTTTCTTGAACACTATCTTCTTGTTTGGGATCGTCAACGTAATATTTCCATTTTTCCTTTATCGTTGAATCAGGATGCCCTTCCACCCAAATCTTACCGAGCGTATTTTCAACCATATAGCGGACAATCCAATCAGGGGTAAACAGTTGTGTTGCCGCAGGAATGTTATCTTTGCTGATTTTTATGTTCTTCTTTAAGTTCTCAAAAACTTTATCTTTCGGCTCGATATTATAGAATTGATAAAGCCACCCGATAATCTGAACGGCGTCTTTCCAATCTTCTTCGGGAATACTCGATACCAACTGTTCGACAACGCTTCCCTGCCGTAACAGATTATCCGGGAACAAGAGTTCGGTATAGTCCGAAATCTTTTGGAACATACCCGGCAAAACGCTGTTAAGCGCATTGCATTGAACAATGATAAGATACTTGAAAAGCTCTTCTTCCCTGTTCTCGTTTTTAAGTTCGTAGACTTTATCAATTTTCAATCCGGGCAAATTAAGATTGATCGCTTCGTCAAGAATTTGCGGTTTGAAATGATTATCGTCATCGGTAAAAACGCGGATATGCGTAGGCAAATATCCGTTCACTTCCATAAAGCGTAAAGCGCAAAAACGGTTAAACCAAGTATAGGCAACCTCCTCCATTACCTGCTCGTATCCGTTTTTGTTTATCTGCTCGATAAGAGCGGCGCGCTGATGTTTTTCTTCTGCCGTAAGAAGTTTACCGTTCACGCTGTCGGCATTCCTATCGGCGTTCTCGTTTTCGGCAATTCCGTATTGCAACGCCTTTTGCGACACGCGAGAAATCAGTTCTCGTCTTGCCCATACCGCATATTTTTTAATCGCGTTCTTATCCATTGTGTTTCTCCTTACTTAATATCGACGCCGTCGCAACCCACGATAAGTTTTTCAAGGTTTTGTTTTATTTTTGCGACGTATTCGTCTATATCCGCCTGAGTTTCAAGTTTCTTTGCAGGGAAAAGAATCTGCCGCATAACAGGCTTGTACACCTTTTTCTTTGTTTCGGGTTCAGCCGGCTTCGGCTCGGCGGGAGTCGGACGAGAAAGTGCTTCCATTCTTGAAACGGTTTCGTCCTTATATTTCAGAATACGCTGAACCATACCGTCGAGAAGTGCAAGGCTCTTGCAACTTTCTATCTCGTTCTTTCTCTGCGTAAAGAAAGTATCTGCGGTTTCGCTTATATTCTTTACCGTGATATTATGGCTTGACAGTTGATGAACTTCCGCCATACACAGCCGCACGATTTCCATCAGTTCCGCGCGTTTGTCTTCAATCATTTCGTCGTGAACGTTTTTCACGGTAGAAATCAACCCGTTGAGTTCGGGAATGCTTCTGTAAATGCTTTCTGCCGACTGATTTACTTTGACGATTGCTCTGATACGGTTCAACGCCTTGTTTGCTTCTTCGTTTGCGGAAATATAATCTACGTCGTTGCGAAGATCCGCCTCAAACTTCGCTGCGGCGTCGAATACCGTTACTTGATTTTTGAAGAACGATTCAACGTTTTGCATATCATCTTTATCGTCAAGCAAATCGTTATCTCTATCCAAGAGTTTATCTATAAGCGCGCTGTTGTCTTTCGCTTGCGACAGAATATCCTGCATTAAAGAAACGCTGTCCGCCACGAGTTTTTTATCGGGATAGTTATGCTCGCTGTCATAGCGGCTGTAAAGTTCCTGATAATGTTCCCTTTGCGCTTCAAATTTCTCTTTGATAAACCTTACAAGCCCGTCCTCATCGTCGGGAACGTCCATCACGTCAAAATACTCGCGCAAAAACTCTTTGGCGCGTTTCATCTTTGTTTCCGAAACGACGATACGTTTTGAAATCTGAACCTTTCCGACTTCCGATTTTTTGCGAAGCATATCCGCAAGACGACGATCATCGGGTTGAACAGTCATTCCCGCATATTTGAGCGTTACTTTTTGATCGTGAATCAGTATTGCAACAACTCCGGCTATATCTATCTCGCGCCAACCGTAAGGAATCGCCTGATACCTTGCCTGAACATCTGCCATAGAAGTCGGTAAGTGTCTGCGAGATTGCACTTCGAGATATTCTTCGACCTTTGCGGCGGCGTTCTGATTCGGCACTAATCCCGCGATATGCGGAACTAAACCCTGCGCAACAGACATTATTTCCGCGTCGCTTTCATAGTTCTGCTCTATCAAAGACAATTCGCTGTAAACGTGCGCCACAAGGTATTCGAGAGCCTGTTCGATTCTTGACTTGGCATCTCCGCCCTTTATCGAAAGATGTTCGCCCGCGACATAAAACTCTGCGGTTTCTATTGCCTTTTTAAGTTCTTCTGCGGCTTCCGATTCATAAGCCGTTGCTTCATCCTGCTCTGCGCGAATAATGTCCTGCACCGACTTGGGAAGCTGTGCAACGTTACGTTGCTTTATATATTTGCGAATTTTCATCGCCTGTTCAAGCGACGTATAATACGGCGTATCTCCGAGAACTGCTATAATCTGCCCTGCCGATTCGGTCATCAGGCGCATTTCGCTCTTATCTATGGCGTCGGTTGCAACGGACAAGAATTTCAGCTTCATTCCGCCGTTTACCGCGCCTACGTTCACGCCGTCTACCATTTGATCGAACGAGAAATCGTATTTATCGTGACGGAACTTTTTATTGGTGTAAATGTCCCCGAAAATGATATGTGCGATTTTCTCTACAATGGTAGCCGTATCCACTACCGTTTTCTTTATTTCGCTCTGTATATCCTGTTCTTCATCGGTAAGGAAGTTATAAACATCGCCCGATCTGCCGATATAGTTCTGTCCGAGAAGTCTGTTAAGCGAATTTCTTACTTTTTCACGCAACGCAATTTTATCTGCGCCGATGTTATCCGCCATCAGAATAACGATATTATCAAGTGTTGCTTTAATATCGTTACTGATATATCTGACAAGATACAGCAGTTTCAGAATCGACACGTCATACTGTTCGATTCCGTCGCTATTATCGGCGGCTCTCTGACAACGTTCGATGACTCGACGAATAGAACTGTCAAGGAACGTATGAAGAGTATCGTAGAACATATAAAACGGAACGAGCGTCGTTTCGTCTTTTCCCTGAATTTTTTGAGCCGTTTCCTGAAAACCGGAAAGCATAGAACGTTCGCCGTTCGATTGATGTTTTCCTGCGTTTCCGTGCTTACGGATTTCATTGAACACTCTCTGCATAAGAGTGAATTGATACGGCACGAACGGATAATTTATAACAAAGTCGTTCGTTCCGCTATACCCCTTAATGTCGAGCATAGAATCCGTAAAAGTGAAAAGGTTACGAAGAACCGAATCGTTTCTCGCATAAAGTGCTTCAAGGTCGGGAACAACCGAATCTTTCTTCTTTAAGATACGCTTTTGCACAACTTCATCTACGGAAGATGACGTAAGCGACAGACGATTTTTGAAGCGCGCCTGAATACGGGAAAATTCGTTTTCTCTCACACGAATAATCTCATCTATTGCTTCCTGCCCTGTGCAAACTACCCACACGTTACTGCCGCATTCGCTGCCGATTTTTTCGACCAACGACTGCAAATTCAAAAGCAAATCGGTATCCGTTCCGATATACTGTCCGACTTCGTCGATCATAAAAAGCAATCTGAAATTCTTCGGTTTTGTTTTTACATAATCTTTGATTTCGGAAACAAGTTGAGCAATGCTCATCTCCGTTGTTTCCGTTCCGTCAAACCAATTATGAGCGGCAGTTTCGCTCATTCCGAGAACCTCTACAAGCGTTTCTACTATATCATCTTCAAAGAACGCAAACGAATCTCTTGCTTCGAGCCATTCGTCGCCGTTCTTCTCTTTGAAAACACGACGGAATTGTTCAGTCTTGCCTTGCTTATCAATAAATTGTTCGAGTTTCGCAACTTTAAGATTTTCACCGAAGAAGCCGAGATGATTGTAAAACATCTTCGCAAACACTTTCAAAACGGCTGTTTTATCCTTATTGATAGAGCCTTCAATATCAATGTTGAACAGAATTGTTTCTGTCTGATTCCGCGTGGCTTTATCTATAAGCATAAACGTTGCCGGATCATCGGCAAACTTATCGCGGAAATACTCAACGGTTTTCTTGCCGTCGATTTCTTTATTTTCCAAGATGTACGAAAGCATTTTCAGAAAGTGCGATTTACCACTTCCGAAAAAGCCTGAAATCCATACGCCAATATCTGCCGTAGGCGTCGAAAAAGCCTCGTCGTAATAATCGAAGAACTGAATGAAGTGTTTTTTCAATTCTTTCGTTATGACGTATTCTTTTACTTCCTGACGAGCAACGTCCGCCGTATCCTGATCGACCTTGATAACGCCGTTAATCTGACGATTTATATCTTCTTGAAATAAGTTGCGAATAATCATCGTTTTCTCCTCCTAAATGATATTGAACGCTCTGTAATACGAGTTCGGTTTCAACTTATTGAACAGTTTCAGTTGCGCGTCCTCGAATTTTCCGGGATACAACACAAGAATCGGTATATTTGAAAAATGCGGTTGCATTGCTTCCAATAAGGAATGAACTCTCATAAACGGGAATACGTCGCCTACTCCCGACAGAAGAATCATATCCGTTCCGCGCGTTTGCGGTTCAAAATTCATTTGATTGATAAACGCAGATTCGGTTGTAATCGAGTGCATTTGGCGAAGCAGATAGTCTTTCCCTTTCTTTTCTTCCATTGCGGGGATTTTGGAAAGAATATTCTTCTTGCGGCATATATCTAAAAACACTTCGTAAAGGTTAAAACTGTGAACGCGGCACTTTAAGTTTTGTTCGACTATAAGCCCTTCGACAAAATTATGTACCGTCATCTCTTCCGTCGGTTCATAGCAAAAGATCCATATATTAACCTCGTTACTTAGTCCTTTGCCCCAAAGGAAATCTTCGGTCTGTATTTTTAGCTTTAACCTATCCAATCTCTCGTTTATGTCGCCCATAATGCAACTCCTATTCAAAGAAATTAAAAGCCGGGAACGCGATTTCATCGCCGTTCTCTCTGATACCATCTTCCAATACTCTTGAAATCAACACCGGATTAAGGTGATCTGAGTTCGTATTATCGAGATATTCGTTTTCGACCAATATTTTTATCAGCACTTGCCGTATCTTGTCGATGGTTGACGGCGACCAAGACGCAACGTAATCATCCTGTTCTTGCAACCGCATTAGAAAAACGCTTGCTTCCATCTTTCCGAACGACATATCTTTTAATCTGAATTTTTCGCCCACGACCTGAATCATAAAATCCCAAACAAGGCGACTTTGCTTCATCATTGCGTATAAGCAAATCTGTTTTGCTTCATCGGTAGGACGAGTTGCTAACGCTTCAACAAGTTTTTCATTGTTTAATGCCCTTAATCTTCTGATACAACCTGACGTTATCAACTTGATTGACTTCTCTGTGGGAAACTGAAATAAATTCTCGCTGTATATGCGCTCATATATTTCTTCGTCCGTCAATCCCTCTATCATCAATTTCGCCGTCGTCCGCATTTCAAAAAACAGAAATTGCTCTCTTGTCAAAGAGCCTGAATGTGCATACGGGCTATTCGTATTCGTCCTATTATTCAGTACCATCTAATTCACCTTATACCCGAAAAAATTATCAGTACCGCCTACCGCGTTTCAAGCAATAGGTGTACAAAAATAATTTTTATTGTTCGCCTATTCGTGTAATAGGCG
>ENA-UOJO01002814-UOJO01002814.1-human-gut-metagenome-genome-assembly--contig:-P57-NODE-2814-length-17364-cov-49.022185_pt1 | contig 17364 bp, 13 predicted proteins | sample MGYA00242351_ERZ723898 | MGnify/ENA metagenome assembly ERZ723898 | reverse complement strand
CATTCTCTCCGCTTTTGTGGCATATTTTACAAAGATAATACCACACTCAAAACGATTTTTAAATATTCCGTTTGAAATTTCGGGCGAATCCACCGCCAAACTTCACGGCCCTGTTTTGTGCAAATTGACATTGAGGGGGGTCAGCTGCCCGCAAAACACAAAAAAGACCCGCCGCACGGAGCGTGTGCAGCGGGCTCTTTTCTCCAAAGCTATTTTATGTTATACTGATTGTGCCGCATCCAAGCGGCAAAGGTGCTGTCTGTATCTACAGGTGGTCATGCTCCTTCCGGCAGTGCGCCAGAGGGGCCAAAAATTCTTTTGCTTCCCCTGACGCGCAAAGCGGAAAGGGGGGATGCTTCATGACGTTTGAACAGGTCGTACTGCTGCTCACGCTGCTTGGCGGGGCAATTTACGCCACCTTTGAGATTACATGGAAGATTTCCAACGGCAAAAAGAAATGACCGCCCAAGCCGTCCAAAGCAAGCGGTCATTCTTTTGACTTAACGCCAAGGAGGAGCTGACCATACGGGCAGCACCTTTTCTATCGTCAGTATAGTGCATTTTGCCGGGTTTGTCAAGCGGCAGGCCCGTTTCGATCAGAAGGAGGTTTTTCCGCGATGAAACGCAGCGATTACATCAACTGGGACGAATATTTCATGGGCATTGCCCTGCTCACGGCCATGCGCTCCAAGGACCCCAACAGTCAGGTGGGTGCGTGCATCGTCAGCCCGGAAAACAAGATCCTCTCCCTGGGCTACAACGGGATGCCCATGGGCTGCAGCGACGACGAGATGCCCTGGGAGCGGGAGGGGGAACCCCTGCACACCAAGTATATGTACGTCTGCCACGCGGAGCTCAACGCCATCCTCAACAGCGCCCACAACAACCTCAAGGGCGCGCGGGTGTATGTGACCCTCTTCCCCTGCAACGAGTGCACCAAGGCCATCATCCAGTCCGGCATTGCCGAGGTGGTGTATTACGGCGACAAGTACCACGACAGCGATTCCAGCATCGCGGCACGGTTCATGTTCCAGAAGGCGGGCGTGAAACTGACCCCCTACACCCCCAGCGGCCGCAAAGCCGAGCTGGAACTGTAACGCCCTTTCCCTCTTGACCTTGCCGGGGCAACGTACTATAATAGGATCATAGTTCGCATAAATATTCATAAATATTTGCATAGAGAGGGAAATATACAATGAGCCTGAAAAATCGCAGCTTCCTGAAACTATTGGACTATACCCCCGCCGAGATCGAACAGCTGCTCGATCTGGCCGCAGACCTCAAGGCCAAAAAGAAGGCCGGCATCGCCCACGACCAGCTCCACGGCAAGAACATTGCCCTGATCTTTGAAAAGACCTCCACCCGCACCCGCTGCAGCTTTGAAGTGGCCGCCCACGACCTGGGCATGCAGGTGACTTATCTGGACCCGTCGGGCAGCCAGATCGGCAAAAAGGAGTCCATCGCCGACACCGCCCGGGTGCTGGGCCGCATGTTTGACGGCATCGAGTACCGCGGCTACGGCCAGCAGATCGTGGAAGACCTGGCCCACTACGCCGGGGTGCCGGTGTGGAACGGCCTGACCAACGAGTTCCACCCCACCCAGATCCTGGCCGACTTCCTCACCATCCGGGAGCACTTCGGCAAGCTGAAGGGCATCCACTTCGTCTACTTCGGCGACGCCCGTTACAACATGGGCAACAGCCTGATGGTGGGCTGCGCCAAGATGGGCCTGCACTTCACCGCCTGCGCACCCAAGAAGTACCAGCCGGATCCGGAGCTGGTGGCCGAGTGTGAGAAGATCGCCGCCGAGACCGGTGCCACCATCTCCTTTGAAGAGGACCCCGCCAAGGCCGCCAAGGCCGCCGACGTGCTGTACACCGACGTCTGGGTGTCCATGGGCGAGCCGGTGGAGGTGTGGGCCGAGCGCATCCACGACCTGGCACCGTACCAGATCAACCAGCAGCTGATGGACATTGCAGGCCCCCACGCCGTGTTCATGCACTGCCTGCCCGCCTACCACGACCACAAGACCACCGTGGGCAAGGAGATGGGCGAGCGCTTTGGCCGCGACGCCATGGAGGTGACCGACGAAGTGTTTGAAGGCCCCCAGAGCATCGTGTTCGACGAGGCCGAGAACCGCATGCACACCATCAAGGCCGTGATGGCCGCCACCCTGGGCTACGAGGGCTGATCCCTGTAAACACAGCAAAGCACCCGCATTGGGCCGGACCGGCCTGCTGCGGGTGTTTTTTTGCCCTTGCGCCGGGCGGCGCATCCGGTATAATAGAAGCAAAGACCTTCGAGGGGCTCTAAGGTTTGCCCCGGCGGAGGTGACTACAGGCCAAAGGAGCACGGTGCCATGCGTTATACCATCAGTGAAATGGCGGCGCTGCTGGGTGTTACCACCCACACGCTGCGCTACTACGAGAAGATGGGCCTTATCCAGCCCGAAGTGAACCGGGAGACCGGCTACCGCTATTATACGGTCACCGACACCCGGCGGTTCAACCTGTGCCGGGAGCTGCGGGCGGCGGGCTTTACGCTGGAGGAATGCAAGGACTTTCTCGACGAACCTTCCACCGCCGTGACGGATGCCATGCTCGACCGGCAGATCCGGCAGCTGGAGCGCCGGCAGGTGCTCAACCGGATGAGCATCCGCTTTTTGCAAAGGACGCGGGAGTATTACCACACGCTGGAGCAGGACGCCGGGCGGGTGTGGGTGCAGAACTTCCCGGAAATGTGGCGGCTGGTGCTCTCGCAGGAGGAAGAAGCCCGCAATGACCCCGCCCTGCGGGCCGAAAAGGCCGAGTGGCTGGAGTGCATGCCGGCGGTGCACTGGGTCAGCCGCTTGCCCAGCCGGGTGATGGAGCAGTTTCGGGTGGGGCGCAACGAGTACGATTACGGCCTGCTGGTGGAGGCCGATGCCGCCCGGCAGCTGGGCCTGCGCCGCACCGACCATGTAGAGCTGGTGTGCGGCGGCGACTACCTGACCACCGTGTGGAAAAAGGACTACCGGGGCTCCTTCGGGTGGGACTCGCTGGAAGTGCTGCACGCCGAGATCCTGCGGCGGGGCTTCCGCGCGGTGGGCGACACCTTCAGCAGCATCCTGGCCAGCCGGGAGCAGCCGGACGGCAGCATCATCAACTACCACCTGACCCGGACGAAGATCTACACCTGAGCAGACTGTCCAAAATCTTGTGATTTTTTTGTCAGAATGACCGTTGACCTTCGCGTTGCTCGAAACTCTATACTTTGACTGGAAATTGACAAAGCGCGTCTTTTTGTGCAGACGGGGCTTTGCCAACGGAAGAAAAAAGAGAAGAAAACCAGAAGGAGCGAAGAATTATGAGCAACAAGATCTCCCGCCGCAACTTCCTGCACACTGCAGGTCTGGGCACCCTGGGCGCTGCTGCTGCCGGTCTGCTGACCGCCTGCGGCGACAAGGCTGCTTCCGGCAGCGTGGCTTCCAGCGCAGCCGCCGCCGGTACCTACACCGCCGGTACCTACAGCGCCACCGCCACCGGCATCAACACCACCACCCCGGTCACCGTGACCATGACCTTCAGCGCCGATGCCATCACCGACGTGCAGATCGACGTGGCAAACGAGACCAAGGGCTACGGTGCCGACATCGCCGACGAGATGGTGAAGAAGATCCTGGACGCACAGTCCAGCGAGGTGGACGGCCATTCCGGTGCCACCATCACCTCCGGTGCCATCAAGAAGGCTGCCGAGAGCTGCATCAACCAGGCCAAGGGCGTGGCCGTGGCTCCCACCGAGGCCAGCAAGGCCGAGACCGTGGTGCCCGACGGCCTGACCACCGAGGAAGTGGAGTCCTCTGTGGTGGAGCTGGGCGACATCACCCCGGACGAGACCAAGGACTTTGACGTGGTCGTTGTGGGTGCCGGTGCAGCCGGTGTGCCCGCAGCAGGCTGGGCAGCCGAGCTGGGCGGCCATGTGGCCCTGCTGCAGAAGCAGAACATCGTGGTGAGCCAGGGCAACTGCGGCTCCGCCATCATCAAGTCCAAGTCCACCGAGGCCGGCAAGAAGATGTGGGTGCACATGACCAACGGCCTGTGCGACTGGCGCGCCGACACCAGCCTGCTGAACGCCTACGTCGAGAACTCCGAAGAGGCCCTGATGTGGTATCTGAACCGCGCCGGTCTGACCGACCAGACCGAGTACGGCGACGGCAGCCTTGTGGACAGCAACAAGGATCCCTCCAGCCTGCTGCACAACGACGAGAAGGAGATCTTTGCCTACATGTGCACCAGCCAGGACCTGACCGGTGTGTGGAAGGACCGCATGGACACCTACGACTTCGGCGATGAGCACTGCTACTTCTTTGCACCGTGGATCGGCCCCAAGCCCAAGAACGTGGGCGACGTGCTGGCCACCGTGCTGGAGAATGTGCAGGCCAAGAACTCCAATCTGGAGACCTTCTTCAACACCCCCGCCGTCAAGCTGGTGCACGCCGACGGCAAGGTGACCGGCGTCATCGCCAAGGATGAGAGCGGCAAGTACATCCAGTTCAACGCCTCCAAGGGCGTCATCCTGGCCACCGGCGACTACATGAACAACGAGGCCATGGTCAAGCGCTGGTGCCCGGACGTGGACGGCTACGACAAGAAGCAGTACCAGAAGACCGGCGACGGCCACATCATGGCCATCGACGCAGGCGCCAAGATGGAGAACCTGGGCCACACCAAGATGATGCACGACTTCGACTCCGGCCTGATGTACGAGGAGCCGTTCCTGTACGTCAACATGGAGGGCAAGCGCTTCTGCAACGAGGACACCGGCTTTGTCTACATGGGCAACATCACCAAGTATCTGCCCCGCTACAACGGTGCCAACGTGGATGCCAACCACCCGGACGGCTCTCTGGGCTGGTACTGCCAGATCTACGACAGCGACTACATGAGCTACGCCAACAGCCCCGTGCCGGAGCAGGTGATGACCAAGTACATCCCCGGTGCCGTGGAGAACCCGCAGGGCGTGTTCACCAACCTGATCGACACCTATAAGGCCGACACCATCGAGGAGCTGGCCGCTCTGCTGGACGTGCCCGCCGATGAGCTGCAAAAGACCATCGACCGCTACAACGAGCTGTGCGATCAGGGGACCGATGCGGACTTCGGCAAGAAGAGCGCCTACATGCACAAGATCGAGAAGGCTCCCTTCTGGGGCGTGCGCAAGCACATCCGCGTGTCCTCCATCGACAGCGGCGTGAACACCAATGCCAACGGTCAGGCTCTGGACGCTGACGGCAAGGTCATCGAGGGCCTGTACTGCGTGGGCAACGTGGGCGGCGTGTTCTACGGCGGCGCGGACTATCCGTTCCACCAGACCGGCCTGTCCCTGGGCCGCTGCTACACCTTCGGCATGCTGGCCGCAAAGCACGCCATGGGCAAGTAAGCCGCAGGAAATAACACCATAAAAGAAGAAGGCCGCCGGGCAGGAGAAGGTTTCCTGCCCGGCGGCTTTTTGCTGCCGGAAAAAAGTGAAAATAATGCCTGAAACTTGAGCGGGATTGTTGTGAATGTGACGATTTTGGTACGATTTTGGGACGCTTGGTTTACACCGCCCCGGAAAGCGTGGTATAGTTAAACGGATAAGCAGCAGTGGGTGCCGCTGTGGGAAAAGCGAGGAGAGCGTTACGATGAAAAAGCACATTCGAGCATTCGTCAGTCTGCTGTGCGCTGCGGCGCTGGCACTGGGCTGTGCATCCTGCGGCGGCGCAGCGCAGAGCACCGGAAAATCCGGCGGCACCGCCGTGGTGACCCATATCACCGTGTGGACCTATTACAATGGTGACCAGCTGGAAAGCTTCAACAAGCTGGTGGACCAGTTCAACGAGACCACCGGCCGCGAAAAGGGCATCCGGGTGGAAAGTGCCAGCCAGGGCAGCATGAGCGACCTGGAGACCAACGTGATGGATGCGGCCCAGGGCAAGGTGGGTGCTGCGGCCATGCCCAACATCTTCTCGGCCTATGCTGACACCGCCTATGCGCTGGACCAGATGGGCATGCTGGTGGACCTGAGCCAGTACCTTACCGAGGACGAGCGCGCCCAGTATGTGCAGGGCTACCTGGACGAAGGCGACTTTGACGGCGACGGCAGCATGAAGATCTTCCCGGTGGCAAAATCCACCGAGCTGATGTTCCTGAACGAGACCGACTGGGAGAAGTTTGCCCAGGCCACCGGTGCCGCCTACGACGACCTTTCCACCGTGGAAGGGCTGGTGGCCACTGCCGGTGCCTATTATGACTGGACCGACGCCCAGACGCCGGAGCCGGACGACGGCAAGGCTCTGTTCGGCCGCGACGCCATGGCCAACTACATGCTGGTGGGGGCCCGGCAGCTGGGCGACACCCTGTTCGAGGTGCAGGACGGAAAGATGACCTTGAACTTTGACAAGGACGTAGCCCGCAAGCTGTGGGACAACTACTATGTGCCCTTCGTCAAGGGGTGGTTTGCCGCTATCGGTCGCTTCCGCAGCGATGATATCAAGGTGGGCAATGTGCTGGCCTATGTGGGTTCCAACTCCAGCGCCACCTTCTTCCCCACGCAGGTCATGGTGAACGACACCGAGAGTTACGACATCGACATGACGGTGCTGCCCAGCCCGAAGTTTGCGGGCGGCGAGGATGTGGCCGTGCAGCAGGGTGCCGGTATGGTGGTCACCGCCGGTACGGAGGAAGAGATCAATGCCTCGGTGGAGTTCCTCAAGTGGTTCACCCAGCCGGAGAACAACATCTCCTTCTCGGTGGACTCCGGCTACCTGCCGGTGACCACAGCTGCCAACGACATGGAGGCCATCAAGACCAGCGGCCTGGAACTGAGCCCGAAGATGGAGAGCATCCTCTCGAATGCAGTCCAGAGCGTAAAGAACAACACCCTTTATACGCCAAGTGCCTTTGCGGGCGGCAACAAGGCCCGCAAGGTGCTGGAATACAGCCTGAGCGATCTTGCCTCTGCCGACCGTGCAACGGTGCAGGAGCGGGTGGCCGCAGGCCAGCCCGCCGCCGACGCGGAAGCGGAGTTCCTCACCGACGAATACTTTGATGCCTGGTATGGGGGCATCTGCACTGCACTGGAGAAGTACGCCGGCTGAGCGTAACGACCGGAAACCGACAGGAAAGGGGGGAAGTGCCATGAAGCCTGCCGAAAAGTACCGTGCGTGGAAAGCGCACCGGCCCGAGAAGCCGATCTTCCGCACCATCCTCTTTTCCATGATGGCGGTGCTGCTGGCGGAGGTGATCCTGCTGTCGACCGGCATCGGCCTGACCAATGTGTCCGGGCGGCTGAACCAGAACGCCAAGCAGATCGTGAACATGCAGGTGCGCAACCGCGCCAGCTACCTGCAGGATATGCTGATCAGGGCACAGGAGCTCACCGACATTTCCACCACCATCAACAACCTGACCCAGCAGATGCTGCAGGACGGCACCATTTCGCTGGACACGATGGACCAGAGCAGCGAGGCCGCTGACCCCCTGATGGAAGCCGCCGCGCCCTATCTGGTGAGTGCACTGCGCGCCCGCCCCGTGACCGGCATCTTCCTTGTGATCAACACCCACGACCTTGCGGAAAAGGAAGTGGGCAGCCCCATGCCCAGCGTGTACCTGCGGGACCTGGACCCGGACGCCCGCCCCTCGGACCGCAACACCGACCTGATGCTGGAGCGTTCCAGCGCGGCGGTGGTCAAGGCGCTGGGCATCACCACCGACAAAAGCTGGAGCACCGCCCTGAATTACCGCGGCCTGACCAACGGCAGCTTTGTGCGCACCGTGTTCCAGACCGCCTGGGAGGATGACGAAAAGCTGGACGCCGCCGACTACGGCCGCTGGCTCACCCAGACCTACAAGCTCACCGGTGACGAGCGCACGGCCATTGCCTACTCCCAGCCCCTCATCCTGCCGGACGGCACCGTGTACGGCGTCATCGGTGTGGAGATCCTGACCAGCTATCTGGAAACCAAGATGCCGTATCAGGAGCTGCAGGACGGCGGGCAGGGCACCTATCTGCTGGTGTCCACAACGTCGGGCCTGTCGGACCCGGAACTGTTCCTGACGCTGACGGCGGGCGACGGACTGGATGCCAACGTCATCGACGCGGGCGTGGAAAAGATCACCTGCCGGCAGACGGACGGCGAACGCTGGCTGACGCTGAACGACGAGACCGGCTATGCGGCGGTCCAGAGCCTGGACCTGTACAGCCGCAACGCGCCCTTCTCCAACGAAAAGTGGCTGCTGGTGGGCACGGTGCGCAGCAGCATCCTGTTCCGCTTTGCCCGCACCGTGCAGCAGGTCATCACCGCTGCGGTGCTCCTCACCCTGCTGCTGGGGGCTGTGAGCAGCCTGCTGGTGTCCCGCGGTCTGGCCCGCCCCGCCGAGCAGCTCTACTGCGAGGTGCTGGCAGCCAACGGCAAACAGACCTTCCCCAAGTTTTCGCACACCGGCATCCGGGAGCTGGACCGCTTTGCGGAGGCCATCACCCAGCTGAACAGCAGCCTTGTGACCAACTCCACCAAGTTTTTGCGCATCATGGACATGGCCAGTGTGGAGCTGGGCGGCTACGAGCTGCGGTATGACACCGGCAGTGTGTATGTGACCAAAAACTTCTTTGCCCTGCTGGGTGCCCCGGAGGTGGACGGCAGCAGCCTGACCGTGCGCACCTTTGGAGAACTGCTGGAGCACATCCAGCTGGCCCGCCCCTGCACCGTCAACGCGGAGGGGGACAAGGTGCTGACCGTGGTGCAGGGCGGCCGCACCCGCTATATCATGCTGCGGGTCACCACCGAGGACCGGGTGCAGGTGGGTCTGGCCGAGGATGTGACCGCCGCTACCCAGGAGCGCCTGCGCATCGAGCGGGAGCGCGACTACGACGTCCTCACCGGCCTGTACAACCGGCAGGCATTCCACCGCGTGAGTCATGAACTGTTCCAGAATCCGGAGCGGCTGGGCGTGGCAGCCTTGCTGATGATGGACCTGGACGACCTCAAGCACATCAACGACACCTACGGCCACGACTGGGGTGACCACTACATCCAGAACACCGGCCGCTGCATTGCGGAGCACAGCCCGCCGGGCACCGTGTGCGCCCGCCTGTCCGGCGACGAGTTCCTGCTGCTGTTCTACGGCTATCCCGGCCGGGAGCAGCTGCGCGAAAAGCTGGAAGCACTGACCCGCGCCATGCAGCAGGCCGTGGTGGTACTGCCCAGCGGCAGCGACCTGCATATCAGTATTTCCGGCGGCGTGGCCTGGTACCCGGAGGATGGCCGGGACATCGAGACCCTGAAAAAATATGCAGACTTTGCCATGTATCAGGTCAAGCACTCCACCAAGGGGCAGATGAAGGACTTTGACATCGGCGTGTACAATCAGGAGGCCTACATCGCCCGCACCCGGCGGGAGTTCCACCAGCTCATCAGCGAAGAGCGGATGTACTACTACTTCCAGCCCATCTTCTCGGCACAGACCGGCAGGGTGCACGCCTACGAAGCACTGATGCGGTCGGACCTGCCCACCCTGCGTTCTCCGGCCACCATCATGAAGCTGGCCCGGGAGCAGGGCGCGCTGTATGAGATCGAGCGGCTGACCTTCCGCAAGGCGCTGGAAGGCTTTGACAACCTGCGCAGCAAAAATCTCGTGGACCGGCAGGCCCTGATCTTCATCAACTCCATTGCCAGCGTCTGCCTGCGCCGGGAGGACAGCGAGTATATGGACCAGCGCTGGCACGAGCTGCGCCGCCAGATGGTCATTGAGATCACCGAGGAAGAGGAGATGAACCGGGAGGCACTGGAGATCAAGCGCCACGCTCCGGGCTTCTCCGGCATGTTTGCGCTGGATGACTACGGCAGCGGCTACTCCAACGAGGGCAGCCTGCTGGAGTTGGCGCCCCGGTTCATCAAGGTGGATATCAGCATCATCCGCGGCATTGATTCGGACCCCGACAAGCAGCAGATCCTGCGCAACGTGGTGCGCTACGCCCAGCCGCGCAGCATGCAGATCATTGCCGAGGGTGTGGAAACGGCCGCCGAGATGCGCACCGTCATCGACCTGGGGGCCGACCTGCTGCAGGGCTACTTCCTGGCGCGGCCGGCCGCTGTGCCCGACCCCATTGCCCCGGAGGCAGCGGAGATCATCCGAGCTATCTGGGACAGCAACCGCCGGAAGCGCTTCTGAACCGCCCAAAAGAGCAGGAAATTCCATATAGAACTGGAATATCCTGCTCTTTTTATACGGTGAGGAACACAATTTGGCACCCGGCCAATTTACCTCTGGTGTTTGGCCGGGCGCTGCGGTATACTGGGGTGGAACGAAAAACGGCACGGGAGGTGCTTTGAAAAAAATGGTACAGGTGGATCTGATCACCGGGTTTCTGGGGGCCGGCAAAACGACCTTTCTGCGCCGGTACGTCCGGTATCTGGTGGAGCAGGGGCACAACGTCTGCATTCTGGAAAACGACTTCGGCGCGGTGAACGTGGATGCCATGTTGGTGCAGGACCTGCTGGGCGACCGGTGCGATCTGGAGACCATCAGCGGCGGGTGTGACTGCGACACCCACCAGCGGCGCATGCGCACCAAGCTCATCGCCATGGCCATGCGCGGCTTTGACCGGGTGGTGGTGGAACCCAGCGGCATTTTTGATGTGGACGAATTCTTTGACGTGCTGCGGGACGACCCGCTGGACCGCTGGTACCGCATCGGCAATGTGATCGCCATTGTGGACGCCATGCTGCCGGAAGCATTGTCGCCGCAGGCGGAATATCTGCTGGCCTCCGAGACGGCCAATGCAGGCCGGGTACTGCTGAGCCGTGCGCCGCAGGCCGGGCCGGAACAGTGCCGGGCAGCCATTGCCCACCTGGACCGCGCGCTGGAAGCCTGCAAGTGCTCCCGCCGCTTTGCCCCGGACGAGATCCTCACCAGGGACTGGGCCGCTCTCACCGACGCCGACCTTGCACAGATCGCCGCCTGCGGCATGCGGCAGGCCAGCTGCGAAAAGCTGCACTTTGATGATCACAAGGCCTTCGGCTCCCTGTGCCTTCTGGAACAGCATCTCACGGTGGAGCAGCTGCAGCAGGCAGCTGCCCGGCTGTTCGGGGACCCGGCCTGCGGGCAGGTGCTGCGGGTCAAGGGTTTTGCCCCCACCCGGGACGGCTGGCTGGAGCTGAACGCCACCGCCGCCGGGCAGACACTGGCTCCCATCCCGCAGGGGCAGGATGTGCTCATCGTCATCGGCGAGGGGCTGGACAGGGCAAGGATCGAAATGCAGCTTCACCGCTGAGTTTTCAACGAACGTTGTAAAACTGGTGCAAAAAAGGAGAACAGAATCATGAAAAAGAACCCGCAGATGCCCTCGGCGCGGCGCATCCTCGGCATGGTGGTCGGTATTGTGATCATCGGGCTGGGCATTGCACTGTTCAAGCAGTCTCACCTTGGCAACGACTCCATCAGCGCACTGAATATGCGTCTGGCCGAGATGCTGGGCATCTCGCTGGGCGTGCAGAACCTGTGCACGAACATCCTGTTCTTTGCATTGCAGTTCTGGTTCGGGCGCAAGTACATCGGCCTTGGCACCTTTGTCAACGGCATCGGCGTCGGGTTCATTGTCACGGCCTTCTACGACCCCATTGCGGCCCACTTTGGCTCGGCCGAGGCGCTGGGCCTGCCGGTGCAGCTGCTGTGGGTGGCGCTGGCGGTGCCGGTGACGGCGCTGGGGGCTTCGCTGTACCAGACGGCAGATCTGGGCATCGCCCCGTACGATTACCTCTCGCTGGGCCTGCGGGACTACACCCCGGTGCCGTACTTCGGCTGCCGCGTGTTCACCGATGCGCTGTGTGCGCTGCTGTGCTGGCTGCTGGGCGGCCTTGTGGGCATCGGTACGCTGATCTGTGCCTTCTGCCTGGGGCCCTTCATCCAGTTCTTCAACGGGCTGGTGTCGGAGCGGGTGCTGCACTACAAGCCGGGCGGCCAGTAAGATCGGAAAATCAAAAAGGCGTGCACCTCCTTTGCGGAAGTGCACGCCTTTTGCTGTGCAGAAATCAGAACTTGAACAGCGGGGTGCCGGCCAGGATGTCGCCCTCTGCCAGCATCTTCAGCTCGCCCAGATCGTCGCCGTTGGTCACGATGATGGCGGTAGCGGTGGGATGGCCTGCGGCGCGGATGGCGTCCAGATCCACCTTCAGCAGCGGGGTGCCGGCCTTGACCTTGTCACCCTCCTTGACCAGAGCCTTGAAGCCCTTGCCGTTCATCTCCACGGTGTCCATGCCGACGTGCACCAGGATCTCGATGCCGTCCTCGCTGGTCAGACCGACGGCGTGCAGGGTGGAAGCCACCTGGTTCACAGTGCCGTCAAAGGGGGCGTACACGGTCTTGCCGGTGGGCTCGATGCCGCAGCCGGGGCCCAGGATGCCCTGTGCGAACGTCTCGTCGGGGATGTCGGCCTGTGCCAGGACCTTGCCGCGGATGGGAGCCAGAACGGTCTTGCTCTGGCCAAAGAACTTGGCGGTTTTTTCTTCTTCGGCCTTGTTGCCGAACAGCTTGTCAAAAAAGCCCATGATAATAATCCTTCCTTCTGATCCTATTCAGGGGCGCGGCCGCCGCGCAGGCCTGCTGCGCCCAAACCCATATGGTATATTCAAAAGATACCATACTGCGCCCCAAAATGCAACTGCAATCCTGCACAAACTCCGGCGGGGTTTGCTGTTACATCAGCGCAATCAGCTGCTCGATCTCTTCCATGCGGGTGGCCCAGCTGGTGGCGATGCGTACCACGGTGTGGGAGTCGTCGAACTTCTCCCAGAAGCCGAACTTCGCCCGGCCTTCCAGTGCGGCCAGCTGGGTGTTTTCCAACACCACGAACACCTGATTGGTGGGCGAATCCATAAAAAAGCGATAGCCCTTGGCGGCCAGACCCTTCTTGAGGGCGTTGGCGGTGTCGATGGCGTTTTTGCTGATCTTCGTGTACAGATCATCGGTGAACAGAACGTCGAACTGGATGCCCAGCAGACGGCCCTTGGCCAGCAGGGCACCCTGCTGCTTGACCATGGTCATGAAGTGGGCCGGGGCACCGTGGGGGAACACCACGGCCTCGCCGCACAGGGCACCCACCTTGGTGCCGCCGATGTAGAACACATCGGTGAGCCGGGCGATGTCGGCCAGGGTCACGTCGGTGCCCTCGGCCATCAGGCCGTAGCCCAGCCGGGCACCGTCCAGAAACAGCGGCATCTGGTATTCCTGACAGACGGTGTGCAGATCTTCCAGCTCCTGTTTTGTGTACAGGGTGCCGTACTCGGAGGGGTGGGAGATGTACACCATGCCGGGGAACACCATGTGGTCGTGGTTGGCGTCGGCATAGAAGGTGGCGCACCAGTCCCGTACATCGGCGGCAGACACCTTGCCCTCATGGGCCGGCAGGCTGATCACCTTGTGGCCGGTGTACTCGATGGCACCGGCTTCGTGGGCGGCCACATGGCCGGTGGCCGCGGCCAGCACGCCCTGCCAGCGCTGCAGCATGGACGCAATGACGATGGCGTTGGTCTGGGTGCCGCCGGAGATGAAGAACACGTCCGCCTCCGGGCAGGCGCAGGCGGCGCGGATCTTCTCCTTCGCGCTGGCGCAGTAGGGGTCGGTGCCGTAGCCGGGCACCTTTTCAAAGTTGGTCTCGGTCAGCTTCTGCAGGATGGCGGGATGGGCACCCTCGCAGTAGTCATTTTCAAAGTACAGCATAAAAACGCTCCTATATTTCAGATGCATCCATTGTAACCCCCGGCCGCAGGCTTGTCAAATAGGAAAAAAGCCCAGAGGGCGGACAGCCAAAATGCTGTCGGAATTGCGCCCCGAAGTAGTTGCTGCTGCCAAGGCCTCCTTCCGGGCGGTATGGGATGCTGGTTCCAGGATAGCCCGGAACCGGCACACCGTCAATGTGGCGGCGTTTTTGCTGATTCTTTAGCAGGGGTGTGGTATAATCTTATATTAGGACAGAATAAAATCAGGAGGGGTGAACCGTTTGTGAAAAAAAGTACCTGGTACCGCGACCTTCTGGTCATGCTTGCCGCACTGTGCGTCGCCGGGGTGGCGGTGGTATGGGTGCAGCGCATCACCGGCCGCATCGACGGCGTGGCCATGCTGATCTTCATGCTGGCTGTGTTTGTCACCTCCATGTACACCGACGGTTATCTCTGGGGCGTGCTGGCCTCGCTGGCAAGTGTGCTGGCGGTCAACTTTGCCTTTTTCACCCCCTATTTTGCCTTCAATTTTACCCTGCCGGAAAATCTGTTCTCCGGCCTTGTGATGCTGGCCGTATCCATCATGACCAGTACCCTGACTACCCGGGTCAAAAAACAGGAGCAGCTGCGCATGGAGACCGAGCGGGAAAAAATGCGCGCCAACCTTCTGCGGGCGGTCTCCCACGACCTGCGCACGCCCCTCACCTCCATTTACGGGGCCTGCTCCACCGTGACGGAAAACTACGATTCGCTGGGCAAGGAACAGGCCCTCAAGCTGCTGCGGGAGGCCTGCGAGGATGCCCAGTGGCTCAACCGTATGGTGGAGAATCTGCTTTCCGTGACCCGCTTCGACGGGGAACAGGTGACGGTCAAAAAGACCCCCACCGTGCTGGAGGAGCTGCTGGACGCGGTGCTGGTCAAATTCAAAAAGCGCTGCCCGGACGTTCCGGTGCAGCTGGAGCTGCCGGAGGACTTTGTTATGATCCCCATGGACTCCATGCTGATCCAGCAGGTGCTGATGAACCTGTTGGAGAACGCGGTGCTCCACGCCGAGGGCATGACCACCCTGACGCTGCGGGTGTTCACGCTGGGCAGCCGGGCTGTGTTTGAGGTGAAGGACGACGGCTGCGGCATCCCGAAAGAGCGTCTGCGCACCCTGTTCTCCGGCACCGGCTGCCCGGACCCCAACGCCCCGGCCGACAGCGGCAAGCACGGCATGGGCATCGGCCTGTCGGTGTGCGCGGCCATCATCAAGGCCCACGGCGGCGAGATCGACGCAGAGAGCCGCCCCGGCGAGGGCACGACCATCCGTTTCTGGCTGGAGACGGAAAAAATCGAACTGGAGGACGCAGAGGATGAGCAATAATAAATATAAGGTGCTGATCGTGGAGGACGAGGCGAACATCTGCAGCTTCATTGAAACGCTGCTGACCACGAACGACTATCAGGCGCTGGTGGCGCACACCTGCACCATGGGCCTGACCCTGTTCGCCTCCCACAACCCGGATCTGGTGATCCTGGACCTGGGCCTGCCGGACCGGGACGGGCTGGAGCTGATCCGTACCGTGCGGCAGAAGTACATGACCCCCATCATCGTGTTGTCGGCCCGTACCGACGAGATGGATAAGATCGAAGCGCTGGATCTGGGTGCCAACGATTACATCACCAAACCCTTCGGCACCGGGGAACTGCTGGCCCGGGTGCGGGTGGCCCTGCGCCTGAACCGCTACAGCCGCACCGGAGATGCCGCATCCGGCGGAGAGTTCCAGGCTCAGGGACTGCGCATCAACTACGACCGCCGCAAGGTGTTCGTGGAGGGGCAGGAGGTGCGCCTGACCCAGACGGAATACAACATCGTGGCCTTTTTGTCCCAGCATGCCGGCCGGGTGATGACCTACGCCGCCATCGTGCGGGCCATCTGGGGCGACACCGACGTGGGCAGCACCAAAAAGCTGCAGGTGAACATGGCCAACATCCGCAAAAAGCTGGGCAGCCGCCCCGGCAGCAATCCCTACATCCTCAACGAGCTGGGGGTGGGCTACCGCATGATCGACGAGGACCCGGAGAGCCGCCAGGCTGCAGAGGAGGGCGTATGATCCTTGCACTGGTAATTTTTGCTGTCACCTATCTGCTCATGCTGGCACTGCCCAAAGAGCGCCCGTGGGTGGCCCTGTGCAGCGCGGCGGTGTTCATGGCACTGGGACAGCTGGGCGTGTATGACTTTTCGCTCTCGGCGGCGCTGGGGGCGGTGGATTACAATGTGCTGCTGATGATGTCTGGCACCATGGGGATCGTATCGCTGTTCATCCGGAGCCGGATGCCGGCCCGCCTGGCCGAGCAGCTGATCGTCCGGGTGCCCAATGCCCAGTGGGCTGTGTGCGTGCTGGCACTTTTTGCCGGGGTCATCAGTGCATTTGTGGACAATGTGGCCACAGTGCTCATGGTGGCACCGGTGGGCCTGGCCATTGCCCGCAAGCTGAAGATCTCGCCGGTTCCGGTGATCATTGCCATTGCGGTGTCCTCCAACCTGCAGGGCGCAGCCACGCTGGTGGGGGATACCACCAGCATCCTGCTGGGCGGCTTTGCGGAGATGAACTTCTTTGACTTTTTCTGGATGCATGGCCGCCCGGGCATCTTCTGGGGTGTGGAGCTGGGCGCGTTGACCTCCCTGCTGGTGCTGCTATGGCTGTTCCGGAAGGAAAAACAGTCCATCGCCGCCAGCGTGGAAACACAGGTGGAAGATGACGTGCCCACTGCCCTGATGCTGCTGACGGTGGGGCTGCTGATCGTGGCGTCCTTCCTGCCGCAGCCGGAAAGTGGCCTGCTGGCAACACTGTACGATCTGCGCAGCGGGCTCATCTGCATGACCCTGTGCGTGGTGGGCGTGGTCCGCGCCTGTCTGCGGGACCGCTCGGCAAAGCCGCTGGTGCAGGTGGTGCAGGAGCTAGACCGGGACACTTTGCTGCTGCTCTTCGGGCTGTTCATCGTGATCGCGGGCATCCGCACGGCGGGTGTCATCGACGCTGCCGCGCAGCTGTTCCATACCGTGGCCGGGGAGGATCCTTTCCGGCTGTATGTGCTGCTGGTGGTGGTATCGGTGGTGCTGTCGGCCTTCATTGATAACATCCCCTATGTGGCCACTATGCTGCCGGTGGTGCAGGGCATTGCCGCGCTGATGAACAATGGTGCAGGCATGGCACCGGAGGTGTTTTACTTCGGTCTGCTCACCGGCGCAACGCTGGGCGGCAACCTGACCCCCATCGGGGCATCGGCCAACATTGCGGCCATCGGCATCCTGCGCAAGAATGGTGAGAACGTGCGCACAGCCGACTTTTTGCGCATCGGGGTGCCCTTTACACTGGCGGCAGTGCTGACCGGCTCGGTGTACTTGTGGCTGGTGTGGGGACGCGCGTTGTAAGCAACAGAAAATGTCTGCCGCCAGCGCCCGGCGGCCACGCTCAAACGACCAAATAAACCGCCCGTCCTGTGCCGGAAAACCGGCCTGCGACGGGCTTTTTTACGGAAGTATGACGTTTTATAAAAAGAGAAAAGTTTTTTGCAGAAAACGCTTGACAATTTCGGTATATCTGGTATAATAACTATCGTTCCGAGCGACACAGCTCACGAAC
>ENA-UOJO01002809-UOJO01002809.1-human-gut-metagenome-genome-assembly--contig:-P57-NODE-2809-length-17378-cov-10.248456_pt1 | contig 17378 bp, 9 predicted proteins | sample MGYA00242351_ERZ723898 | MGnify/ENA metagenome assembly ERZ723898 | reverse complement strand
ATCCTATGCATATCATATCGAGACCTGTGGAGAAGAAAGAAACAGTTATTCCAAATTACCATGTACAAAAAAGAAACGACGGACAAAAAGTATCATGAGAATCCGTATCGTGCTGTAAACTTTGCAAAAGATGCAGATGGAAATCTCTTATGCCCAAACGGTCGAAAATTCCTCTTCAAGAGAACACAGCATGTGAAATATAATAAATATGGAAGAACGGAAGAATTATACGAATGTGAATCTTGTGAAGGGTGTCAGCATAAACAAGAATGTTGTCCGAGAGCACACAAAAACCGAACAATCCGAATGAATCAGGAATTAACTGCTATCCATCAGGAAGTGCTGCAAAATCTTGAATCCATACATGGTGCTCTCTTGAGAATGAACCGAAGTATTCAATCGGAGGGAACTTTTGGTGTATTAAAGTGGGATAAAGCGTATAAAAGATTATTGCGAAGAGGCGAGAAAAATGTAATTCTCGAGCTTACACTGATTTCATGTGGATTCAATCTTTATAAATATCACAACAAAAAGCAGCGACAGACGAAAGTTGCATAAAACTTAAGCGAACGTGATTAGCCGAGCTTTATTAAATGCACCATTTTTTATACCCAAAGATGCTCTTTTGGGCTTTATTTCAGGAAATATGAAAAGGGAATCGGTATTGATCCGATTCCCTTTGGTGTTATCCTATCAGACTATATACTATGGATAAATTATTTTGTAAATGTTGTATTTACATCAACAGATACTTCATAAGAAACACTTGCACTATTAGTTACTGTAACTTTTACAGTTCCTACATAGATAGCATCCTTAACTGTCTTGTACTGACCTGCATCAACAGAAATCTTAGATGCATCAAACTTAGCAAAATCAGCACCATTAATGCTGAACTCTACGTTAGCTGCTACGACTGCAACTGGGTCAGTAATATCAGCAGTTGTCTTCTTGTCAACAACCTTAGTTGCAACACTTGTTGACTGAGTATCCTTTACAGTAAATGTTCCTGTAAATGTCTTTCCAGCTGCTGTAGCAGATACTACATAAGTGCCAGCAGTAAAGTTCTTAACAACCTTGCCACTTACATTCTTTGTAAGAGCAATTGTGTTTCCAGATACATTGTCAGTCTTTCCGTTTACAGTAATTGAAGAAGCAGTAACAGTTCCGATTACTGCACCTTCACTGTAAGCAACAACGCTAACATTGATATCCTTCTTAGCAATATCTGCAGCAGAAGTGTCAGCACCGATTGCTAAATCAACATCTGTAGCAGAAAGCTTTAATCCAAGGCTCTTTGCCTGTGCTGGATCTGTAACAGAAGCTCTAACAACGTTTACAGTAATGACACGTGTAATTGTATCATTTCCAGTTTTAGCTTCTACTTTAACGTTGTATGTTCCAGCTTTGACACCAGAAGCATTAATTTCAACCTTGCCAGTAAGACTAGGTGTAAATAAAAGGTTTCCATCTGCAACTGCTGTGTTCTTATTCATTACAGTTGGTGTAATAGAAGTAATTCCGAAATCGGCGCCATACTGGTCAATACCCTTTACATCTGTAGAAATTGTTGAATTAACATTGTTTGCAACAGTAAGTGAAGGTGTTGCAATCTTGATATCAGCAAGTTTTCTGTCAGCAGTTACAACAACTGGAAGAGATGTAACAACTTTGTTATCCTTTAACACATTGATGTATGCTGTACCAGCCTTAACACCCCTAACGGCAACAGTTTTTGCATTCTTAGCTAATGGTGTCTTAGCAAGAAGTAATACAGAATCGTCACTAGATACTACTGTATACTTTGAGTAATCATCTGTAATCTCTTTGTTATCAGATCCCATAAAACGGAAGTTTGCAACCATAGTCTTATCACTAGCTGAGAACTGGTTGTTCTTCTTTGCCCAATCAACCTTATCTCCGCTCTTAACAATTGTTAACTCATAACCAGTTGTAGTTACAGGAGTATCAGCTACTGCTGTAATTTCAACTTTCTTTGTGATAGCTCCAACTTCCTGAGCTTTCTCATCATATTTGTATGTATGGTATGTGATTTCAGCTGTACCCTTGTTTCCAACTACCGGAAGAACAATTGCATCACCGTTTACATAGCCCTGAGTTGTAGAAAGTGTGAAGTCTACGTTTGCTGGCTTTGTGCTAGTAAGGAACTCTTTAACTACGATACCATTCTTATCAACTAACTGACCGTTGATCTTTGTTCCATCAGTATTTGCAGGAACCTGAACTGGTGTAACATTTACATCTGCAACAACACCATCTGTAGCAGTAAAATCTTTTACAGTTCCAGCAAGTTCTACATTATACTTAGCACCATCAACCATCTCTGCGAATGTTGTGATAGTAACCTTTGTAGCGTCTGCTTTGTCAACTGTTACGGCCTTAACAGCAATAACGTTGTTGTTAACTGTGTTTGTCACCTTGATATCAGAAGCTTTGATATCAGAAGTCTTACCAGAAACTACAGCTTCAAGAGTATCAGCTTTTGTCTGTTTTACGCTCTTGAAAACATAAGTTTTAACTTCCATATCAACAGTCTTTGTTGTCTTACCAGCCTTAGCTGTGATTGTCACTTTACCAGCCTTAACACCAGTAACTTCGCCTGTTGTAGCATCGACTGTTGCAATTGTATCATCACTAGATGAGAATGTAACCTTTGTTGAAGCAGGCTTAACTGTTGCCTTAACTGTCTCCTTTGCACCAACTGCAACTTCAGTAGATGTTGCTGTTAATGTAAGAGAAGGATTCTTAACTGTAATAGTAGCCTTTAATGTCTTCTTTACAGCCTTTCCAGACTTCTTACCAGTTACCTTAACAGTAACTTTTGCTGTACCAGCCTTAACAGCCTTAACAGTAACCTTCTTCTTAGAAGCCTTAACTGTTGCTACGCTCTTCTTGCTTGTAGTAGCTTTAACTTTTACGCTCTTCCAAGTCTTTGGAGTTGTAACTTTGATTGTCTTAGACTGACCTACATATACGGTAGCCTTTTTTGTGCTAAGCTTTGGAGCTGCAGCAGCATTTGCAGGAGTTACAGGTAAAGCTGTAACAACCATTGCAGCAGCAAGAGTTGAAGCTAACACTTTTTTGAATGTCTTCATGTCTTTTCCTCTCTTTCCTTTTGTGATCAACCTCCATCAGAATTCTACTTGTTTGCCTCACACGTTTAAGTTCAGCCATCTTCACTTTTGACTCGCTGCGGACGATCCATCCGTTCCAACGACATCGCTAATTGCCTCCGCCGACCTCCTCGAGTAAATACTCATCGCCAGCATCATCTACAAACACATAAATCTTTCGATTGAAGCCTCGAACCCTCAAAGTCGCGTAGAGCTAAATCCAACATTGATAGTTCAGCATCAAATTCAGCAAGCTGCTCCAAATGGATCTCAGCTTCTGTATGTATCTGTAATTGTAAGGTTGTCTGAAACCTATCTTTTCAGTTTCAGTTTCCATAGCTCCAATAGTTGCCAATCAGTTCTCGTACTTTTCTTTTAGCAGTACTATTTTAACTACTCTACGTGACAATAATACACCAAGTATTGTGTCTTTGCAACCTAAAAATCGCATTTTGTTGAAAAAACTTTTTAATATTTTCTTAAGTTGTTAAGATTTTTTTCACAAATTACAACTATTTCAACTGCATATAAAAAAACGAGCCTTTTCATGCTATTTTAACATAAAAAGGACTCGTTTCCCAATAGATTCTTAGATTTGAATTAGTTTCTTCTTATTATATATGGAAGAAACGCAGATCTCTTTCAAGGCTTCCTGCCATATCCTTTAACTGGTTTGCAGATTCTACCAGCTGCTCGATGATATGGTTCAGTTCCGTCATAGATGCGGTCGTCTGCTCTGTGGATGCCGCATTCTCCTCAGAGATGGAAGAAAGGTTTACAATGATTTCTTCGACTTTCTTTCTTGCCACATCGCAGGATGCTGTATATTCCCGGATGTTGGATGTCTCCGAATTGGATTTATCGATGCCTGCCTCTAAGACATTGAACCGTTCCTGTGTCTCTGCAAGTTTCTTCTGCTGGTTGTTCACAATTTCCGTTACATCTTCTACGATCTCAACAGTACGGGATGCTTCATCTGCAAGTTCCTCGATGATTCCTTTGATGATTGCTGCAGAAGAACTGGACTGTTCTGCCAGCTGCTGGATTTCTGTTGCAACGACTGCGAATCCTTTTCCTGCCTCGCCGGCACGGGCTGCCTCAATACTTGCATTCAGGGAAAGCAAGTTTGTCTGGCTGGCAATACTTGTGATCAGTTCGGTTGCCTCCCGGATCTTCTGTACAGATTCGTTCGTTGTGTGTGTCTGCTGTACGACCTGTGTGAATGCTTCTGCGGTCTTTTCATTTGCTTCACTCAGTTCATTCATGAAACGGGAGGATTCATCGCTCACCTGCTGCATCTCTCCTGCATTCTTTCCTAAATCCTCGATATTTCCAACGATCTCTGTGAAGATATTTCCCATATTGGTGATCTGTCCGGATGCGGTATCGACTTCTCCCGCCTGTGCAGTTGCGCCGTTTGCGATATCTTCTACTGCATTTCCGATTTCTGAGGATGTCTCACTGCCGTTCTGTGCCATCGCATCGAGCTGTTCACCAGACTGCTTTACATTTGCGGAGATATTCTGCGCACTGCGAATGACTTCCGTCAGTTTCTCGAGGAATTTATTTACGTATTTACCAAATACTGAGAACTCGTCTTTTCCATTCTCATATGCACGTACCGTCAGGTCTCCTTCCGTCATCTGGGAAAGTGTCGTCTTGAACTTGCCGATACTGCGGTTCATGGAACGGCTCGTATGTAAGGTAATCACAATGATAAATCCTGCACTTATAATAAGGATAAGAACCATTACAAGGATCAACTGTACCTTTGTTGCCTGTGTATTGCTCTCTACATCTGAACGAATCTGTGAAATCAGTTTCGTCAATGTTTTCGAAAGCTTTGTATTCTCTGTTTTCAGTTCCAGTACCTGATTATCCTTTTCATTTGCAGAATCAAATGCCGCCTTTTTTGTGTTCATCAGATCTGTCAGTGATTTCTGCAGATCTTCATTGCTGCCATATAATGCGATATTATTTATAATTTCTGCAAAAAGGTCTGTGATGCTCTGTGCCTCATCTGCAATATCTTTTCCTTCCACAACATGCTTGCTATATGTTGCAAAATTTCCGTTTAATGTATCCAATGCACCTTTAAAATCATATTTATCGGAAAAAGCACTTGCCATCTGGAAACCGGATGGTGCATGTTTATATGCCAGTGTATAGGTTATTTTGTTGTAATTCTGAATATCATAGCTTGATGCCGGAATCTTTAATGCAACTTCTTCCCACACGCCATTTGCTTCTGTATATTTAGTATCTACAACGATTGCAGGTTTTCCGTCTGCCTTGCCAATGGTCAGTCCTTTTAATGCATCTCCATAAGAACCGGAGAGATCTGTTTCCGTCAAAGAAGCAATATCAATTTTTTTCTTTTCGGTTCCGTTATGTAATACAATATTGCTGATATACAGTTTGCCACTGTATTCTACCGCCGTACCACCTACACGGGCATATACATAATCACGTTTTCCTACACTCGGAATCTCACAGGAATAATTTGCTACCTGATAGGTTTTTCCCTTGATCTCGGTTGTTTTTCCACCATCATGAAGATCAATCCATGTTCCATCTACCCACGATTTGTCCTCTTTCAATGTTCCAAATCCATTACCAAGTTCTTCATCCCCCGCTATAAAATCCTTGTAATTACCGACATCTTCCGTATAACCACGCTGTCCGGCCAATTCATTGATCTGCGTATAATTACCTTTTGCGCTGCTTATTGCATCTTCCATAGAACTGAACTGCTTTTTCCACTTCAATCCTGCAGTCTTGCTTCCGGACTTTGCACCATCTTCCATTGTTCCAAGATTCTTTACAATATTATCCAGATAGCTGCTGTCTAGGAAGTACAGATATGAAGTATCCAGACTCTGATTTTCGTTCTGTAACAGATTTACTTCATTGACATCCTTTAAAATCTGATTGTTGCGGCTATTTTTGTTCAGTGCACTCACAACCTACGGTACCCAGTACCACTGCTGACAGGATTGCCACACCTCCTATCAGACGAATCTTTCCTTTGATTCCACCGAAAACGCCCATATGATTCTTGTTAACCGTTTTCTTGTTGGTGTTAACATTCTTATCTTTTGCCATATCTACTCCTTCTGTGTCCTCTGGCTTCTCTCTAAAAGCCTCTCTTAATAATTTCCCTAATCGTAAACCAGGTCTATAGTACTAATTATATACAAAAAGAAGTATACACGCAATTAGTTAAATGCCTAATTTTTACATACTTTTACAAGATTTTCATATACACAAAAAGACCTCATAGAAACATGCATCATTTCTACGAGATCTCTCTGTATTTCTATTTGGAGAACAACTGATTGTGATAATTACTTAAAGTACTCTACTCCAGACTCGAACAGTTTCATATCCTGCTCACCGTAAATGTTCATTGCAACATGGTCACCGCGACGCTCACTGTGTGCCATCTTTCCAAGTACACGGCCATCCGGACTTGTGATTCCTTCGATTGCCATGTAGGAACCATTGACGTTCCACTCTTCATCCATGGTTGGCTGTCCTGCTTCGTTGACATACTGTGTTGCGACCTGTCCGTTTGCGAACAGCTTGTCTAACCACTCCTTCGGTGCTACGAAACGTCCCTCACCATGAGATGCCGGGTTGCAGTAGGTCTGTCCTAAGGTTGCTTTCTGCAGCCATGGGGACTTGTTGGTTACTACCTTTGTGTAAACCATCTTGCTGATATGGCGGTTGATGGTGTTGTATGTCAGTGTTGGAGAATCCTCTGTCTGCATACGAATCTCACCATATGGTACCAATCCTAACTTGATCAGTGCCTGGAATCCGTTACAGATACCAAGTGCAAGTCCGTCTCTTTCTGTGAGCAGCTTGTTGACTGCCTCTGTCATCTTTGCGTTGCGGAATGCAGTTGCAAAGAATTTTGCAGATCCTTCTGGCTCATCACCTGCGGAGAATCCACCTGGGAACATGATGATCTGTGACTGATTGATTGCTTTTACGAAAGTATCGACAGAATCACGGATATCTGCTGCGCTCAGGTTCTTGAATACTTTGACAATTGTATTTGCGCCGGCTCTCTCGAATGCCTTTGCACTGTCGTACTCACAGTTGGTTCCCGGGAATACCGGAATGAATACGGTTGGCTTTGCTACTTTATTCTTGCAGATGTAGATTTCTTTGGTATCAAATACATCGGTCTTTACTTCTTCTTTGTCTTCGGTTGCACGGGTTGGGAATACACGCTCCAAAGTACCTGTCCATGTGTTCAGTGCTTCTTCCATACTGATAGACATGTCTTTGTAATTGAAGTTCTGTGTATCGTTTACGGTTGCAACAACTGCTGCACCCGGAACTTTCTCCAATACGGCAGCAAGCGCATCCTCGGATACTTCTGCTACGATATTACCGAATCCCGGTGCAAATAAGGTATCTGCACTGACGCTGTCTTCTACAGTGACACCTAACTTGTTACCGAATGCCATCTTGCTGACTGCTGCTGCAAGTCCCTTTCCATCCAATGCGTATGCGGATAAAATCTTGCCTTCACCGATCAGTGTATGGATACTGTCATACAATGCCATAACTTTCTCATATACCGGCAGATCATACTCATTCTTATCAATGGTAAACAGCACGAGTTTGTTTCCGGCTTTCTTTAATTCCGGTGTGATGACATCCTGTTCTTTTGCCACATCAACTGCAAAAGATACAAGTGTTGGCGGTACATCAATATCGTTGAAAGTTCCGGACATGGAATCCTTTCCACCGATAGATGGAAGTCCGAATCCGATCTGTGCATCGTATGCTCCAAGCAGTGCTGCGAACGGCTGGCTCCAACGCTTTGGATCTTCGTTCATTCTGCGGAAGTACTCCTGGAATGTAAAACGGACTTTCTTGTAATCGCCGCCGGCTGTCACGATACGGGAAAGTGACTCAAGTACGGCATATACGGAACCGTGGTATGGACTCCAGGATGATAAATATGGATCAAATCCGTAAGACATCATCGTTACGGTATCGCATTTTCCTTTGAGAACCGGAAGTTTTGCAACCATGCTCTGTGTCTCGGTCAGCTGATAACGTCCACCGTATGGCATGTATACACTGCCTGCTCCGATGGAACCGTCGAACATCTCCACGAGTCCCTTCTGGGAACATACATTAAGATCACCTAACATTGCAAGCCATGCTGCTTTGTTATCGCCTTTTTCTACTGCATCGGCTACCTTTGGAAGCTCAACTTTCTTGAAGAAGTTATCTGCCTCTACCGGCATCTCTACTTCAACGTCTGCTTCCTGATGTGCTCCGTTGGTATCCAGGAATGCACGGGAGATATTTACGATTTCCTTGCCTCTCCACTCAAGAACAAGTCTAGGATCCTCGGTAACAACTGCAACCTCGGTTGCCTCTAAGTTTTCTTCTTTTGCATATGCTAAGAACTGCTCCACATCCTGTGGTGCTACAACGACAGCCATACGCTCCTGGGACTCAGAGATTGCGATCTCTGTTCCATCAAGTCCGGCATATTTCTTTGGAACTTTATCTAATTCGATACGAAGTCCGTCTGCTAATTCACCGATTGCAACAGACACACCGCCTGCACCGAAGTCATTACATTTCTTGATGATGTGGCTGACTTCTTCTCTGCGGAATAATCTCTGTAATTTACGCTCGGTTGGTGCGTTACCTTTCTGTACTTCTGCGCCACATACGGAAGTAGACTCTGTATTGTGTGCCTTGGATGATCCGGTTGCTCCACCGATTCCGTCACGTCCGGTACGTCCTCCGAGAAGGATGATCTTGTCTCCCGGATCGGAAGTCAGTCTCTGTACGGCACGTCTAGGTGCTGCACCCATGACGGCTCCGATTTCCATACGCTTTGCTACATAATCCGGATGATATACTTCCTTGACATATCCGGTTGCAAGTCCGATCTGGTTACCATAAGAACTGTATCCTCTGGCTGCCTCACGAACGATTTTCTTCTGTGGAAGCTTTCCTTCAAGTGTATCTTTTACGGATACGGTAGGGTCTGCGGCTCCTGTCACACGCATTGCCTGATATACATAAGTACGTCCGGATAACGGATCACGGATTGCTCCACCAAGACAGGTTGCTGCGCCACCGAATGGCTCAATCTCTGTCGGATGGTTATGTGTCTCGTTCTTGAAGTTTACAAGCCATTCCTCTGTCTTTCCATCTACTTCTACCGGTACGACGATGGAACATGCATTGATCTCGTCAGACTCTTCCTGATCGTCTAATTTTCCTTCTGCTTTGAGTCTCTTCATTGCAAGAAGTGCCAGATCCATCAGGCAGACAAACTTGTCGTCACGGCCTTTGTACATTTCTTTATGTGTATTGAGGTAATCCTCATATGTTTTCTTGATTGGTGCCTGATAAAAGCCCTCGTCGAACTTGACATTCTTCAGTTCTGTTGAGAATGTGGTATGACGGCAGTGATCACTCCAGTAGGTATCAAGCACGCGGATCTCTGTCATGGATGGATTTCTCTTCTCTTCACCCTTGAAGTAATTCTGGATATGAAGGAAATCCTTGAATGTCATGGCAAGATTCAATGAATCATATAATTCCTTTAACTGTGCCTCTGCCATATCGATAAATCCGTCAAAGATAGCAACATCTGCCGGCTCCTCAAAATTCTGCACCAGTGTTTCCGGCTTCTGTGCGCCGGTCTCTCTGGAGTCTACCGGATTGATGCAGTACTTCTTGATGGCCTCTAATTCATCCTCTGTAATATCTCCATCGATCACATAAGTGGTTGCACTGCGGATGATTGGCTCCTCTTCTTCATTCAAGAGCTTCACACACTGCTCTGCGGAATCGGCTCTCTGATCGAACTGTCCCGGTAAGAACTCAACGGAAAATACTTTGCCGCCCTTTGCATCGAACTCTTCTTCATATATATCATCAACCGGAGGCTCAGAGAATACTGTCTGCAATGCTTTCTTATAAGTATCATCTGATACATTTTCCACATCATAGCGAATCAGCACACGAACTCCTTCTGCTGCGATTCCAAGATAATGCTTTACCTCATGCTTCAGTTCCTTTGCCTTTACTGCAAAGTCTGGTTTCTTTTCTACATATACACGACGTACGTTGCCCATGAAATGGTCCTCCTTATTCTGTCTGTAAAATTTGACGTATTACGCTATGTAAACAGTATATCTTATTTATCAGAATTAGTAAAATTAATATAACTAACTATGTTTATTACCAAATCTTATTTATATAGAGAAAAAAGCCGCAGGCGGGGCAAAATTCTGTCCTGCTGCGGCTTTTAAGATTCTACATATATTTCCGTTTTGTGTCTGTCTCTGCAATCATTTTCCTTACAGAGTTGTCCGTTCATTTGTAGTGTTAGAACCGTTTGTTGTACCGTCCTGATTTGTATTGTCTTTGTTTTCGTTGTCATTATTTTCGTTATCTTTGTTCTCGTTATCCCCATTTTCGCCGGTGCTGGAGTCATCCTTTGTATCCTCATCCGTTGTGTTGTCATCCGGTTTCTGATTGTCATCATCTGTAGTATCATCCGGCTGTTCGGTATCGTCCGGCTTATTTGGCTTTGGATTTGGATTGACATATTTCACCTTGATGCTAAGCTTCTTGGATTTGTTTCCGGCTTTATCCTTTGCAATCACAATTACTCTGTAGGTACCATATTTCTTGCTCTTCATTGCTTTCAGCAATGTCTTGGCATCCACGGTCACGTACTTGCTGGATAGCTTTTCCTTGCTGTCTGTTACAGTCACGTTCTGGCGAATCTTCTTAATCAGATTCTTCTCGGAAACTTTCCCCTTGATCGTAATGGTTTTCTTCTTTGCTTTGACCACCGGCTTCTTGGTATCCTTGACCGTTACATACATGTACTTTGTTGTCACATTACTCAACGAATCCTTGGCCTTGTATGTAATTCTGTATTTACCGGTTTTCTTCATATTGACTTTACCGGATACGGTTACCTTGACATTCTTTCCTTTATAATCGGTTGCTGTCACGCCTTTTTTCAGATTCGGTGCTTTTGCAAGACGTTCTACTGTAATGTTCTTGATACCGCTGATCTTTGGAGCCATCTTTTTCCATGGATTGTTCTCATTCGGGTCCGTCGGATCCCAGCCTCTGTATTTACTTGTAACATCGATTTTTACCGGCGTAGGCTTTCCGAGCGGTCCCGGGTCTTTTGCATCGTAAATATTTACAAGTGTTCCGCTTGGACAATTGTCATAGATCCATTTTGCATCTGCAACGTTCAGACGCACACATCCATGAGATGCAGTCGTTCCCAGACGATTGTATGAATTGTACGCAAGTGTACTCGGATTTGTCGTGCTGTAAAATACAGAATGGAACAGAACACCGCCTGTAATTCTGCTACAGTACTGTCCATATACGGATCCCATCAGCGCATGCCAGCGGTATTTGGTAGACAGGGGAAATGTTCCTGTCGGTGTCGCATTATTTACACCAACCGAACAGGCCATCGCCTTGACCGGAATCGTATATTTTCCTTTCTCGTCTAATTTGTAAATCGTAACACAGTTCTGCTGACGGTTGATACGGATATAGTAAGGCTTCGTACTTGCTGCATAAGTCTCCTGTGGCTGAACCACCACCGTTACAAGCATTACAAGTGCTAACAGTACGCAAAAAATCCGGCGGACTGCCTGTGGAAATTGTAACTTTTCTTTCATGTCTTTTCTCCTCAATTCTCTTATCTGCAATATACTTCCTTATTGTACCTTATACAACGATTTTTTACCTCGTTCAATTTACACAAATTTTCTTATGGAATCCTTAATTTATAATTCTAAATTGACACATTTATTAGTAGGTCTTATAATAAATATAATATCTTATAAATAATTACAAAGGAGATTCTCATGGATATCAATTATGAACTATACAAAGTCTTTTACTATGTAGCGACTTCGCTGTCCTTCTCGGATGCCAGCAAGAAGCTTTTCATTTCGCAATCGGCCGTCAGCCAGTCGATCAAGACATTAGAAAAAAAGCTGGGCCAATCGCTTTTTATCCGAAGCACAAAAAAAGTACAACTGACACCGGCCGGCTCTCTTCTTTTAAAGCATGTGGAGCCTGCCATGAATCTGATTTCCCGCGGGGAAAGCCAGCTTTTAGATTCTGGTACACTCGGACTCGGCCAGTTACATATCGGTGCAAGTGATACGATCTGCCGCTATTTCCTGCTTCCTTACTTAAAGCAGTTTCACAAGGCATTTCCAAATGTTCCGATCAAAATCACGAACGCGACTTCTATCCAGTGTGTAAAACTTTTGGAACAGCGTAAAGTCGATCTGATTGTAACGAATTTTCCAAACTCGCATCTGAATCATGCATACATTCAAAAAACGGTATGCAATTTTTCCGATGTATTTATCGCAAACCCTGCTTACTTTAACCTAAAGCAACAGGAGATCCCATTCGAGGAATTACAACAGTATCCGATCATGATGCTTGACCGCAACAGTACAACTAGCGAATTTCTGCACAACCTGTTCCTGCAACATCAACTCGAGCTGATTCCCCAGGTCGAATTAAGCAGCAATGACCTGCTGATCGATATGGCCCGCATTGGCCTCGGCATTGCTTTCATCCCGGACTTCTGTCTCTCACGTGAATCCAATGATCTCTTTGTTCTTCGCACAAAAGAAAAGATGCCGACACGACAGATTGTTGTATCCGCCAACACAACACTGCCCATATCCGCATCCACTGAAGAATTTCTCAAATTGTTACCGGATGCATCACTGTTCTGATGCACCCGGTTTTCTATTTTCTATAAAGAAGCGCTCTCTCGTCACACACTTTCTCACCTACTCCTGTTCCACCTCTTTCCAGAATTTTTCTACTTCTTCTTTTATTTGTTTTAAATTGCACACCTTCCGCTCCTTCCATTCCCTTGGAAAAAGCGGTGCATAGTCGGCCTGCAGAAATCGCTCATCCAGCAACAATATGATTCCGCGGTCTTCCTGCGTCCGAATCACGCGCCCCGCTGCCTGCAACACCTTATTGATTCCTGGATACCGAAACGCATAATCAAAGCCGGATAATCCCCGCTCATCATAATAATCTTTCAAAATCTGCCGTTCATTGCTGATTTGCGGCAATCCCGTTCCCACAATGATTGCACCGATCAATTTATCATTTTTCAGATCAATTCCCTCCGAAAAAATTCCTCCCATCACACAGAAAGCGACCAGACTTCCTTCTCGCTCCTGTTCGAACATCTGCAAGAACTGCTCGCGCTCTTGTTCCTGCATATTGCTCGTCTGCATACAGATTTCCAACATCGTATTTTTCGAGTTTTTACCATCTTTACGATCTTTTCCATCTTCTCTATCCTGCCTCTCTTCTCCGCTATCCACCGGTACCTCACTCTCCACGAAATTGCGAAATGCCGCATACACATCCTGCATCATTTTGTAAGAAGGGAAAAACACCATATAATTTCCCTTTTTTCCTTCCACAGCCGCCTGTATATACTGTGCGATACGCAGATACTCCACCGGTCCCCGCCTGGTATATTTCGTACTGACATCCGGCGCAAAAGCGAGCAATCGCTGATTCTCCGCAAACGTGCTCTCCGCATATATCGCATAGTTATCTTCTTTCGTCGAAAGAATCTGTTTGTAATAATTAATCGGAAGAAGGGTCGCAGAGAAAAATATCGTGGCATTTGCTTTGTCAATGCATTTCTGCAGATTCAACGACGGATCCACGCAAAAAAGTTTGATCATGAAACGCCCATCCTCTTCCATCTGTGTATAAATCACATAATGCTCATCCACAAGTTCATACATATTAAGGAAATTGCGCACTTCAAAATAAAAATCCCGCACTTCCTTTTTCTCTGGAAATTCACGCGGTTTTTCAAAAAATTCTTCCAGTTGTGAAGCAAGCCGCATCAGATGAAATGTCAATACCCCTACGCTTTCCTGCACTTCATATGTTTCACACTCCCGTTTAAACTCCAACATTGCTTTATTACACTTATCCAAGGTCTTTGCAATCATATAATGATGCGGCTTCATGATGCGTTTGACTGCAAGCATATCTTCCTTATATAATTGTGCGCTGTACATCTCCCGGCTCCGGTCTACCAGATTGTGTGCCTCATCCACCAGGAAAATATAATCTCCCTTGTTTCCCTCCTGAAAAAAGCGCTTCAGATACACATTCGGGTCAAACACATAATTATAATCGCACAATATGTTGTCCACCCAAGTGGCCACATCCAGACTCATTTCAAATGGGCACACCTGATACTTTTTTGCCTGCGCCAATATCTCCTCGCGCGTAAACAAATCCGAAGTTTGCAACAGATCATACACCGCATCATTCACACGGTCATAATGCCCCTTCGCGTACGGACAATTCACCGGATTACACTCCAGTTCCTCCGTGCCATCCTCTCCACACATGCACAACTTTTCTTTTGCTGTCAGTTGAATGATTTTCGCCTGATATCCATGTTCTCTTAAAATCTGAAAGGTTTCTTTTGCGACTGTTGCTGTAATTGTCTTTGCCGTCAAATAAAAAATGCGATCCGCAAGCCCCTCGCCCACAGCTTTTACTGCAGGAAAAATTGTAGAAATCGTCTTACCGACTCCCGTGGGTGCCTGAATGAAAAGCGTCTTTCGTCGCATGATCGTCCGATACACATCTGCCACAAGCTTTCGCTGTCCTTCCCTGTACGGATAAGGAAATTCCAGCTGTGCAATGCTCTCCTGTCTCGTTTTGCGCCAGGCAATTTGCCAGTCCGCCCATTTTTTGTACTCCATGATCAAAAGTTCGAACCAATCATACAGATCTTCCCACTCCCAAATCTCCCGGAAATACCGGATATCTTCCGTATCCAAATTACAGTATGTCATCTGCACACCAATGCGATCCAGATGATTTTGCAACGCATATATGTATGCATAACACATTGCCTGTGCCTTGTGCACATATACCGGCTGTTCCATCGTCGTCAGGTTCCGGTAAACACCTTTGATTTCATCGATGTACCAAAGCTGCTCCCCAGTCTGCATTTTATCCTTTTGTGCCTCAGGCAAATGCTTCTCCTCAATTTGTTCTGCTGGTTCGTCCGCAACAAATTCTCCGAAAGCAATTCCATCCGCTCTTCCCTCAACGACCAGAACATACGATTCTTCGATTCGTTCCAGTTTCAACGGAACCTCTGCCGTGTAAGAACTTCCCATGCCTTTTTGAATTTTTCTATGAATTTTTCCGCCTTCCAACATGGCTTCCTGCAGCATACGGCTGCTTCGATTATCAATGTCGCCCCCTCGCAGTATAAACTCCACGAGATTCCGCACTGAAATATGTAATTCCTGCATGCCCGGTTCCGTTATCTTTTCCATTAAAACGATTCTATCTCCATTTCCTGTTCCCTCTTATTGCAGCATTTATTGTCCATTCGTAATTATTCAAAATCAACTTGAAACAGTTACTATTTATTATACATAAAAAATCAAGTTGCGTACAATTTCTAAGAAAGAAATTCATTTTAGAAAATCATTATTAACCATCATTTTTAGCCATCATTTTTTACAAAAAAAGAAATTCTACTCCAAATATGTTCAGAATAGAATTTCTTCTGTTTTGCACTTTTTATCTTTTATATGCCTTACTTTTTATTTGTTTTATATTTGTTCCAGCTTCTGTTTGTCATGCAACAGAATACTTATTGACTACATTCTCGAAGTCCTCATTTTTTCCACCATAGCATACTTGAAGATTATTCTGCAATCCAAGACCAATCATTCCAAGCAATGACTTTGCATCAATAATTGTCCGGTTATATTTTACATCAATATCAAAGTCACAATCTCCTGCAGCTCTCACAAAATCCTTTACGTCTGTCATGTCTGATAATCGAATTACTTTTACTGTTTCATACATAATTCAACACCTACTTTCTACTAATTAAAAACTTCTAATGTTTGTTACATTCTTGGAGATTATGTCACTTTTATTTTCATATGTCAAACGCATATCGTCTTTGTGTTTTGGCGGATTTTGCATCATTTTGACGGTTATTGCCTTATCTTACTTTTCAAATTTAAAATATTTGAATGATTTCTATATTCCTTATCTATTATCCTATGCATTTTAGCTAAAAAGGTACCTATTTAGTCACCATATCAAGTATATTTAGTAAAATTTCATTTGTTATTCACTTAATCGTTTTCCCATTTTTACGCAATTCCTGCAGATAAATTTCCCCTAAACGACTCAGATTCGTTCCTTTATGTCGAATATAACCAATCCGCATTTTTTCTGACTCTTTGAGCGGAATTGCCACATAATCATCCCCATTAATCTCTTCGGAAATAATACCTGAGCATAATGTATACCCATTCAACCCCACCATAAGATTTAACATGGTCGCGCGATCATCCGCCTTGATGATTCGCTTATATTCATATGTGCTTTTCATCTCTTCAGAAAAATAAAAAGAATTGTTCTTTCCCTGATCAAAAGCAAGACAAGGATAATCCTCTAACTGTTTCATAGATATCATACTCAATTTTGCCAGTGGGTGTTCCCGCCACATGTAAACATATGTGTCACAGATAAACAATTCTTCAAACACAAGACCATTTTCCTTAAATATCTTTTGCAATACAGCCTCATTAAATTCACTCAAAAACAAAACTCCAAGTTCACTTTTCATACTACGTACATTTTCAATGACCTGGTTTGTCTGTGTCTCATGAATTGCAAACTCATATTCTTCCATTCCTACAGACTTGACCATCTCTACAAATGCTTTCACCGCAAAGGAATAATGCTGCATGGATACTGAAAATTTCTTTTTTACCTCTCCATCCATGTAGCGTTTCTCCAAAAGCCGATATTGTTCAACTACCTGCTTGGCATACCCTAAAAATTCTTCGCCCTCCGCCGTAATCACAATTCCACGATTAGAACGCACAAAAATAGTCACTCCTGCTTCCTCTTCAAGTTCCTTCACAACAGATGAAAGATTTGGCTGTGAAACAAAAAGTTTCTTAGCTGCCTCATTCATCGATTTACTTTCTGCAATTGTAATTACCTGATATAATTGTTGTAATGTCATATGGATTCCTCTGTATAACAAAAACGCCGAACAATTTCTGTTCGACGACTATTTGCACTCTTTATAAAAATTATACATTCAAAACTTCATACAGATTATTAGACTTTCTAAATTCT
>ENA-UOJO01002806-UOJO01002806.1-human-gut-metagenome-genome-assembly--contig:-P57-NODE-2806-length-17388-cov-12.962442_pt1 | contig 17388 bp, 24 predicted proteins | sample MGYA00242351_ERZ723898 | MGnify/ENA metagenome assembly ERZ723898 | reverse complement strand
CTAAGTGTGGCAACAATATTGTATTAAAAAAATCGTTTTATGGTTGTTCAAATTACAATTTGTTAAGTAGTTGATGATATGGATAAGTATTTAGAAATCAAAAAGATTTTTGTACTGTTTAGATGTGATTATGATAGAGAAAGGATGCTAATACAATTTGGTCTGTAAGCTATGATATTAAAAATAATAGCATTTATAGGATTGATGGAAATCCAAAAAGGAAAAAATATAAAATAGATACAAGGTTAAATTTAAAGAATAATTTTATGTTTAAGGTAAATCTAAGGCAATAGAAAATTTACTTTTTTCTGTTATAATATAAGTAATAATAATTTTAAAAGTGAGTTGATATGAAAATGAGAACAGAGAAACAAATATATGATACTATACTTAATTTTGCTAAAGCAGATGATAGAATTAGGGTGGTTACTTTAGAAGGTTCAAGAACAAATATTAATATTATACCAGATGATTTTCAAGATTATGATATTACTTTTTTTGTCACAGACATGCAGAGTTTTATTAATAGTGATGAGTGGCTTAATGTTTTTGGAGAGAGACTTATTATGCAAAAACCCGAGGATATGGAATTGTTTCCAAAAGAAGAAAAAGGGTATTCATATCTTATGTTATTTTGGGACGGAGTTAAAATAGATTTGACATTATTGCCATTAGAAGTTTTAGATGAATATTTTACTTGGGATAAATTAGTAAAATTATTATTAGATAAGGATAATCGTGTTACTAATATACCAGTACCTACAGATGAAGATTATTATATAGAACATCCGACAGCACGTTCTTTTGATGATTGCTGTAATGAATTTTGGAATACTGTAACATATGTAGTGAAAGGATTATGTCGAAAGGAAATTTTATTTGCAATCGACCATTTAAATAATATTGTGCGTATGGAATTACTGCGAATGATTTCATGGAAGGTTGGAATAGAGCAAGGTTATAGTTTTAGTCTAGGAAAAAACTATAAATTTTTAGAACGATATATTTCACCTGAATTATGGAAGAAAATTCTTGCTACATATAATATGGGGTCATATACAGAAATGTGGAAATCTTTAGAATTATGTATGGGAATTTTTAGAATGGTATCAAAAGAAGTGGCACAATGTTTAAATTATTTATATCCAGATTATGATAAAAATATTAGTAATTATGTTATAAGACAAAAAGAAAAATATCAAAGATAAAACATTTCTAACATTTGATGATAAAATAATTGGATATCAAAATTATAAAGAGGGCAACAAATTACAAGTTGTAAGGAAAATTTTTAAAAGTAGTAGTATTTTAATCGCTTTAATGGTATAATAATAGTATATTGTGAAAGGAAGATAAAATCTATGAAAATGGAATTTATATTTGATAAAGAAAAATTGAAAAAAGCAGGCTATGAAGAAGAACAATGCTTAAATGCAATTAGAAAACATTTTAACAGTTATAAAAGTAAAACAATAAAAGAAATTGCAAAAGGAATATTTGAGGGAACTGATGATGACTGGAATGCTTTTGGATCTACTGCAAGATTTCCATATACAAGTTGGTTTTTAAAAGTGATTAAAGAATGGTATTGGTATGTAGATGAAGGAGATGGGCAAGGAGAGAAAAAAGGAGATTGTTTAGAGGCATATTATGAAGTAAAAGCAGTAAATGGTTAAGAGGTAATATATGAGAAAAGCAATAAATTTTGATATTGACACAAAAAAATATGAAGAATATACAGGAAAAAAAGCTCCAACAGCTTATGCAGAAGTAAAAAAGTTCTTAAAGAAAAATGGATTCGAGCATAGGCAAGGATCTGGTTATGTTTCTAAAAATAGTTTAGATGATTTAAGAATTACGGCTATTATTACAAATATGACTTTAACTTTAAAGTGGTTAAGATTTTGTGTGAAAGAAATAGATGTAACTAATATAGGTAAGCAACACTCGTTACTAGACACGATAAATAAACCATATAATGAAGATGATTTATCAAACTTAGATGATATTGAAATATAAAATGCAAGGGTAATATTATAACGATATTACTCTTTTTTCATGTCAAATATATAAAAAAATATTTTGCACATTTCTATAAAGTAAAATATAGTGTTATACTTCCAGGCAAGGAGGAAAGTTGAAATGAAAGAAATATTTAATAAACCTGTTTTAGATCAGTTATATTCTTTTAGAAAAGAAGAATTTGAACAAAATTTATATAATGAAGATGAACAAATAAAGAAATTAGAATTAGAGATAACTGATTTATCTGAAGGATTTGTGAATCATTTAAAAAATATTATAACAGATGAAAACGAACTTAAAAATGTATTAAAATTATTTAGAAATTATGAATTAAAAGCTAGTGAAGAAACAGACTTTTGGGGACTAATTTATTTTAAGTTAGGTATTGTAGAAGGCAATAAATTGGCACATGAAATTACACCTAAAAAATCTATTAAAAAAGATGATGATTCATTTCTAAACTATGGCAATAATAATTTTTCAGAGTGGTTAGAAGAACAAAAAAGAAAATATTGCTTTGATACACCAGAGTATAAAGAATTGCAAGACAGGTACAGAAAAATTAGTGAAAAGTACCCTAATGCAACAGAAGTGTTTGAAGATTTAGAATTTATAGAGCTTAATAAAGAAGAACAAAAAGCACTTATTGAACTTAGAAAAATAGATGTAGAAATGGGAGATATGGAAAAAGATTTGTGTTTTAAATTGGGAATAAAAGAGGCAATGAGTTTTTATAATGGTAATTAAATTTATTGTAAAAGACATTAGAAAAGAACAAAGACTTACTCTAAAACAATTATCATATAAGACAGGAATATCTACCACACACTTAAATGATATAGAAAGTAATTACAAAATGCCAAGTTTAATATTTGCTATTAAAATTGCAAAAGCATTAAAAGTTAATATCAATGATCTGTATTATATAGAAAGGTATTAGAAAAAATCTAGTACCTTATTTTTATGCCTAAAAATACAAAAAGGAGGTGCAGTTAATGTCAGCATTTATACCAAAAGAGATTGTAAAACAAGCAAAACAGATAGATTTGCTAACTTATTTTATGAATAATAATCCATCAGAACTTATAAAAAAGGGGACAGGTACTTATTCTTTAAAATCTCATGATAGTGTCATTATAAGCCATGGATTATGGCATAGATTTTCTACTAATGAAGCAGGAAAAACAGCAGTAGATTATTTAATGAAAGTTGAAAAAATGACACTACAAGAAGCTGTTAAAAATGTATTAAATAAAGATATTAGTACCTATAAATTACCTAAAACAGAAATAAATAACACACCTAGAAAAATAATTATTCCAGAAAAAGCAAGTACAAATAAGGAAGTTATAATGTACTTAAAAAACAGGGGAATTGATGAAGATATTATTTTAGATTGCATAAATAAAAAAATGATATATCAAGAAAATAAAACAAACAATGTAGTTTTTGTGGGTTATGACTTTGAGCATAATATTAAATATGCAGGGTGTAGAAGTACAAATGAAAAACGAATAATGCGAGATGCAAAAGGTAGTTCAAAAGAGTTTTCTTTTAGACTGTTAAGTAAAATAAAGAATAATACATTACATATTTTTGAGAGCAGCATAGATTTATTATCTTATGCAACATTATTAAAACAAAAAGGGTATGATTATCAAAATCAAAACCTTTTAGCACTTGCAGGAGTATATCAACCAGGAGGTAATATAGAACAAAGTAAAGTACCAATAGCAGTAAAAAACTTTTTAGAAAGAAATACATATATTGAAAATATTGTACTTCATTTTGATAATGATAGAGCAGGAAGAAATGCAACGAAAGCACTTATATTAGCATTAAATAAGTACAATATCTATGATATTCCTGCACCTTATGGGAAAGATATAAATGATTATTTATGTTACAAATTAGGATTAAAGAAAAGACAAGAAATAGAACAATATAAAGTAAATAAAATACGAAACAAGGAATATATACAGGTATAGTTTTATCTGCAAAAATTAGATTTCTTGTCCTAGCAAGCAATGAATTTGTTCACACGAAAATATCGTGTTTCAAAATTCTATTCAATGGGGCTAGCCCCAATCCCCATTATTTAGTTTGAATAACAGGAGGGAGAGATTTGAGAAAAAGAAATATAAGAAAAGATATAATGTTAAATGAAACAGAAAATGAAAAACTTATTTCTGACTGTAAGAAAGCTAATATTTCTTACGGAGAATATTTTAGAAAATTACTAATGGAAAAACAAATAAAAGAAAAACCAGGAAAGGAATTTTATGAAGTGATGAAACAACTTTCTAAAATAGGTGTTAATCTAAATCAAATAGCTTATAAAGCCAATAGTACAAACAAGATAGATAAAGATTATTACAAAATAGAAGCAGAAGAATGGCATAAATTTGCAAAAGAAGTTAAACAAAAATTTTTGTAGGAGGTGGTAAGTTTGGCAACAACCAGTTTGTGGAAAGTAGTAAAAAGAATGGATCATGTTATAAATTATGCAAAGGAAAAAAATAAAACAAAAAACATTGAATTCAAAAGTAATTATGAAATAATAGTTGATGATTTAAGAGATGTAATTAATTATGCTAAAAATTCTAATAAAACTGAAAAAGAATATTTTGTTACAGGAATAAATTGTGAGCCAGATTCAGCTTATGAAGAAATGCAAGATACAAAGAAGTATTATAATAAAGAAGACAAGATTTTAGCATTCCATGCATATCAATCATTTAAAGAGGGAGAGGTTACTCCAGAGATTGCTCATAAAATTGGAGTACAACTTGCTAATGAAATGTGGGGAGATAGATTTCAAGTAATAGTTACTACTCATTTGAATACTAATCACATACATAATCATTTTGTATTAAATTCAGTTTCATATACTGATGGAAAAAAATATTATAGTAACAGAGCTAATACAGGAAGATTAAGACATACTTCTGATGAAATTTGTAGAGAATATGGATTAAGTGTTTTAGAAGAAAAGCCTTGTAAAAAAAGTAAAATTAATTTTGAAAATTATTATAAGAAATCTTTTTATAATGATAACTATACAAAAAATGCTAAAAGAGATTTAGATTTAGCAATAAGACAAGCATATTCATTTGAAGATTTTATATATTTAATGAAAAAATTAGACTATGAAATTATATTTAGGGCAAATAAAATAAGTATAAGAAAAGAGCCATATAAAAGAAATATTAGGATTGAACGCAGGTATGGAGAAAATTATTCAATAGAAAATATTAAACGAAGAATAATAGAAGAACAAGCAGTAAGAGTACCTTTTATAGAAAATGTATACAATTATAGAAAAGTAAATTTTCCTTTTGCAAAAAGGCATAAAAAAGCCAAAGCAAAAGGATTTATTGCTTTATACCATCATTATTGTTATTTATTAAAAGTTTTTCCAACAAAAGTACCACAGCAAAAGTTACCTGCAAGTATTAGAGCAGATGTTTCAAGAATGGAAGAATTATCTAATGAAGCTAGATTTTTATATCAAAACAAAATCAAAACATTAGATGAATTGATAAATTACAAAGATGATATAACATTTAAAATAAATCAATTACTTGACCAAAGAGAAAGACTTTGGGCAAAAAGAAGATTATCAAAGGATGAAAATGATAGGCATAAAATAGCTGAAGAAATTTCATCTTTAAATGATAAAATAATTAAATTCAGAAAGAAGGTGGAAATGTGTGAAGATATTAAGTCAAGAGTACCAAAGATAAATAATAATTTAGACGAACTAGATAAACAAGAAGAATTAGAAAAAGAAACTAAAGACAAGAAAAAAGAGAGAGCTAAAGGCAGAAAGGAGTAAAAATATATGAGTGTAAATGGAGATGCATCAGAACAAGTTGTAAGATTAGGATTAGAGGGATTTGAAGTAACTGTAAAATTAATAGGTAGTGGTGCTAAAAATCTTTTAGCCATGCTATATGCAATGCAAAAAGATAAAAGTCAAAATCAAACTAGAGGAAAAATGAAATTGACTAAAATGTTACGAACAGGAAAACCTTTAAAAATATTTTCTATAAGTAAAGAAGATTTGAAAACTTTTTCAAAAGAAGCTAAAACTTATGGAATTACATATTGTGCGTTAAGAGATAAAAATAGTAAAGAAGAAAATACTATGATAGATGTTATTGTAAAAGATGAAGATGCTTCAAGAATAAACAGAATAGTAGAAAAATTCAAACTTACAACTGTAGATATGGGAAAAATGGAAACAGAAGTTACAAAATCTATTGAAAATAGAGAAGTACAGAAAAAAGAAATGGGAGTACAAGAAAAAACTAAAGAACAACAATTAGAAGAAGTATTATCTGACAAGCCATTACAAAAAGAACAAAATACAAATGAAAATTTCAATGTGGCAAAGACAGAAAAAAGCCCTCTGTCAAAGCCTTCCTTAATGACTTCAAAGATGCAAGAAGGGGTTTCTAAAGAAGCAACAAAACCTTCTGTAAAGAAAGAACTTGCAGAATTAAAAGTAGAGGCAGAAAAATTAGATAATCAAAAGAACAAAGAAAAGACAAATACTAAAACTAAAATCAATAAACAAAAGAAAAGTAAAACAAAAATAAAATCTAATAGATAGGAGGAGTGCTAATGGAAGAAACTAGAACAATTACTTTAGATAAGTATGATTATAAATTAATGCTAAATGCTTTAAATGAATTTAGAAATAATAAATTAGAGCAAAATATTGATACAGAAATAATTGATAAATTGATTATAAACTTATTAAATGCCCCTAAAAATAAGAAATTTTTATCATTGAACAAAAATACAAGAGGAAAATTTACAGTTGAGGCAAGAGGATAAGAAAATTGCAAAAGTGTTTTATATAATAGGTATAGTACCAATTATATGGACAGCTCTCCTTGTAGCACCTTATATAAATGGTGGAATAATAGGAATTCTTAAAAATAGTAGTGACATTTTCACTATACCTTTTAATATATCATTTACAGAGAATAGTATAAAAACTGTTCTTATTTTTTTGCTAATTTATATATTAGCAATTTTAGTATATGAATCTACAAGAAAAAATTATAGGAGGAGAGAGGAAAATGGATCAGCAAAATGGGGCGATGCTAAAGAATTAAATAAAAAATATAAACAACCTAATAATTATAATAAAATATTAACTAAAAATGTTTCTATTGGATTAAATGGAAAAAAGCACAGAAGAAATGTAAATGTATTAGTGATAGGTGGATCTGGAGCAGGTAAAACATTTAGTTATTGTAAACCAAATGTAATGCAATGTGCAACTTCCTATGTAGTATTAGATCCTAAAGGAGAGATACTTCGTGATACAGGCTATCTATTAGAAAAAAATGGGTATGAAGTCAAAGTATTGGATTTAATAAATATGGAAAAATCACATTGCTATAATCCATTTGTATATTTAAAAGACGATAATGATGTTCAAAAGTTATCAACTAACTTGTTTAAATCAACAACACCAAAAGGTAGTACAACAAATGATCCATTTTGGGATACTGCTGCAAGTATGTTATTATTAGCTTTAATATTTTATCTTAAATATGAAGCTCCACCAGAAGAACAAAATTTTACTATGGTTATGGAATTACTACGAGCAGGCGATGTAAAAGAAGATGATGACGATTATGTTAGTCCACTAGATATGCTCTTTAATAGACTAGAAACAAAAAATCCAGAACATATAGCACTAAAATATTATAGAAGTTACCATAGTGGATCAGCAAAAACATTAAAATCCATACAAGTAACATTAGCTTCAAGATTAGAGAAATTTAATTTAGAAAGTATGGCACAATTAACGCAAACAGATGAATTGGATTTACCATCATTAGGAGAAAGGAAAACAGCATTATTTGCAATAATACCAGATAATGATACATCATTTAATTTTCTAGTTAGCATATTATATACACAACTGTTCCAACAATTATTCTATATTGCAGATTATAAATATGGAGGAAGTTTACCTACACATGTGCATTTTGTAATGGATGAATTTGCTAATGTTAGTTTACCAGATGATTTTGATAAAATATTATCAGTAATGAGATCAAGAGAAGTTTCTGTTTCAATAATATTGCAAAATTTAGCACAATTAAAAGCACTTTTTGAAAAACAATGGGAAAGTATAGTTGGAAATTGTGATGAGTTTTTATATTTAGGTGGTAATGAACAATCAACACATAAATATATTAGCGAATTACTAGGAAAAGAAACTATAGATACTAATTCTTATGGTAGAAGTTTTGGCTCTCATGGTAATTTTTCAGAAAATGACCAAATTGCAGGTAGAGAGTTATTGACACCTGATGAGGTAAGATTACTTGATAATAATTATGCTTTGTTATTTATAAGAGGAGAAAGACCAATAAAAGATTTTAAATTTAATTTAAAGGAACATTTTAATAGTTCACATACGCCTATTGGCAATAAAAATGTAAAACCATATATACACGGTGGAACAGAAAATGCAATAGCTTCAATTACATTTGATATAGATGATATATCATTTAATACTAAAGAATTAAATAATTTACAAATTGATGAAATTGAGATAGAAATACTATCAAATGAAGAAATAGAAAATATGTATAAAGAAGATATTGATAATAAAGTTATCAATTAATCCAGAGTATAAAATTTTAAAATATACTCTGGGCTTTTTTTATGCCTAAAAATAAATGTTATGTAAACAGAAAGTGAGGTAAAATCAATGAAAAATATGATGGAAAGAAAAGAAAAAGGAAAGAAAATTTTAAAAAAGATTTGTAAAAGAGGTGCAATAATTATAGGTTATATAATTGCATTAAATGTTGCACAACAATTAAATGTTTTCGGAGCAAATGATGATCCTCTTACAGTAATAAATAATTTGTCAGATTTTATATTTGGTTTAATTAGAGCTGTGGGTATGATTATTCTAGGCTTTGGAGTAGTACAAGTTGGTATGAGTTTGAAATCTCATGATCCTACACAAAGAGCAAACGGAATAATGACTTTAGCAGGAGGTATAGTAATTACATTCTCTAAAGAGATTTTAAGTTTAATAACAGGTGGTTAAAACATAGGCAGATATAATATCTGCCTAAAATTCATTTAAGGAGGAAATTAAGTTGGAGAAAAAATATCAAATAATATATGCTGATCCTCCATGGCAATATAAAGTATGGTCAAAAAAAGGAAATGGAAGAAGTGCTGAAAGTCATTATAGAACTATGAATATAGAAGATATTATTAATCTAAAAGAATTTATAAATAAAATTTCTGACAAAAATTGTATTTTATTTATATGGGTTACTTATCCATGTTTGAAAGAAGCTTTAAAAGTTATAGATGCATGGGGATTTAAGTATAAGACCTGTGGATTTACTTGGGTAAAGAAAAATAAAAAAAGTGATTCATGGTTTTGGGGTATGGGATATTGGACAAGAGCTAATTCGGAATTATGTTTGATTGCTACAAAAGGAAAAGTTAAAAGAATTAGTAAGAAAGTACATCAAATAATTGATACTCCAATAGAACAACATAGCCGTAAGCCGGCAATAGTAAGAGATAAAATTATAGAACTAGTTGGAGATTTATCAAAAATTGAACTTTTTGCACGAGAAAAAGTGCCAGGATGGGATGCGTGGGGAAATGAAATAGAAAGTGATATTAGAATGGAAGATTACAAGATAGGAGGTGCTTAGTTTGAATTGGATTGTAGGAAATCTGCAAAATGCGTTAGATACATGGAATGGAAAATTATCTGAAATTTATACTTTGGTTACACAAAGTCCATCAAATTTTAAAGGTGGAACTATATGGGAAATAATAGTTAATATAAATGGAGCATTGCAAGCTATAGGATTAGCATTGCTCGTTTTATTTTTTGTAGTTGGAGTAGTTAGAACTTGTACTAATTTTTCTGAATTAAAAAGACCAGAACAGGCATTGAAACTTTTTTTAAGATTTGCTATTGCAAAAGGAATAGTAACTTATGGACTAGATTTAATGTTAGCCGTTTTTAGAATTATACAAGGAATAGTTACAACAATAATGTCAAAAACTTCTTTTCAAGCAAGTAGTATGACTTTACCACAAGAAATTATAGATGCAGTAAATAACTGTGGCTTTTTTGAGAGTATTCCGCTATGGGCAGTTACAATTTTGGGAGGACTGTTTGTTACAGTATTATCTTTTATACTTATTCTAACTGTATATGGAAGATTCTTTAAATTATATATGTATACAGCAATAGCACCTGTGCCATTGTCATCATTTGCAGGAGAAACAACACAAAATATAGGAAAAAGCTTTTTAAAAAGTTATATAGCAGTATGTCTTGAAGGAGCGATTATTGTACTTGCTTGTATTATATTTTCTGCATTTGCAACTTCTCCACCAGTAGTAGCAACAGGAGCAGAGCCAGTAAATATGGTATGGAAATATATAGGAGAACTTATATTCAATATGTTGGTTTTAGTAGGTACTATTAGATTATCAGATAGAATTGTAAGAGAAATGATGGGAATATAGAAAGGAGCAAAAATATATGAGCAAGGATTTTATACATATAGAGGAAAACGGAATTAAATATTTAGTTCACCCAAAAGGAAGTATATTTGAAGGTATAAAAATAAGAGAAAATCCAGATGATGCGTTTAATAATGCAATAAAAAGAGGAATGAAAAATCCTGAAGACTGGATGTATATGTATTCTGAAAACGGAAAAGATTACTTTAAACATTATTTTAGCAGAGGTTATAAATCTTATCCGCAATTTGGAGTAATAGAAAAAATCAAAAATAAAATGCAAAGAGAAAGATAGGAGGAATGAATATGAGTATATCACAGGATTATGAGAAGTTAAGAATGCAATTAGGAAATAAAAAATATGAAGCATTAGACGAATATATAAGGACTTTTGGAAAAGTACAAGAGTGGCATCAAGGTATTAAAGATATTAGAAGTATTGAAAACATTAAAGAGTGGGAAGATAAAATGCTCGACCTACATAAAAAATGTAAGCCCATTTTTATTGAAGATGTCGTTATGAATGAAAAAGAATGGGAGAAATTTGAAAAATGGTATGAAAAAAACAAAGTTAAGACAAAACAAGAAAAATCAAAAAAGAGGGAGGCAAGGTAGATGGAAGTAAAAATCAATAAAGATATTAGAGAATTTAGTGAAAGTATATTTTTTGGACTGACTATGCGTCAGTTCATTTTTTCTTTACTGGCTTGTGCAATAGCAATAGTTCTATATTTTACACTAAAACCTTTTTTGGGAATAGAAACATTATCTTGGATATGTATTTTAGGAGCAGCACCTTTTGCTGTTTTAGGTTTTGTTAAATATAACGGAATGACTGCTGAAAAATTTATTGTAGCATTTATTAAATCCGAATTTATTACACCAAAGAGATTAACTTTTAAATCCAAAAATATTTATGCAGAAGTTTTTAAACCTACAATAGAAAGAAATTTGAAAAATGGATTAGTAAAACCACAACATAAGCATAAAGAAAAGAAAAATAAGAAGCCTAAAAAGTTAAAAAAGGAGGTAGATAACAATGCTGAAGACACTAAAAAGAATATTTAAATTAGATAAAGAAAAATTTAAAGTACCAAAATGTGTGCAAGATATAATTCCCGTGAAAGCTATATGGGAAGATGGTATTTTTTTAGTAGGAAAAAATAAGTATTCGAAATCATATAAGTTTTTAGATATAAATTATGCAGTTGCAAGCAGAGAAGATAAAGAGGCAATGTTTTTAGACTATTCTTCTCTGCTTAATTCTTTAGATACAGGAGCAACAACTAAAATAACTATAAATAATAGAAGAATAAATAAATTAGATTTTGAAAAAACAATACTATTAAAAGATGCTAATGATGAATTAGATGAGTATAGGCACGAATATAATCAAATGCTGATAAATCAGGCAAAAGATGCAAATGAAATAGTACAAGAAAAAATTATTACGATATCTGTATATAAAGATAGTGTAGAAGAAGCTAGAAATTACTTTACAAGAGCAAGTACAGAGCTAATGAATCGTTTTAATACTTTAGGCTCAAAATGTATAGAATTAAATGCAAAAGAAAGACTAAGAATAGCACATGACTTTTATAGAACAGGAGAAGAAACATCTTTTCATTTTGACATACACGAAACAATGAAAAAAGGTCATGATTTCAAAGATTTTATTTGTCCAGATACTGCTGAATTTGAAAAAGATTATTTTATGATCGGAAATAGGTATGGTAGAGCCTTTTTCTTAAAGGAATACGCAAGCTACATAAATGACAGTATGGTTTCTGAACTAACAGACTTGAATAGAAACATGATGTTATCAGTAGATATAATTCCAATTCCTACTGATGAGGCAGTTAAAGAGGCAGAAAATAGAAGGCTAGGAGTAGAAACAAATATTACTAATTGGCAAAGAAAACAGAATGCTAATAATAATTGGAGTAGCATAATACCTTATGATATGGAACAACAACGAAATGACTCTAAAGAATTTTTAGATGATTTAACTCTGCGAGATCAAAGAATGTTTTTAGTAGTTATAACAGTTATAATTACTGATGATACCAAAGAAAAATTAGAAAGTGATACAGAGGCTATTAAACAAATTGCTAGTAAAAACTTATGCCAATTAGGTGTTTTAAAATATCAACAGTTAGACGGACTTCAAACGGTATTACCTTTTGGAGTAAGAAAAATAGATGCTTTAAGAACTTTGACAACTGAGTCATTAGCTGTATTTATGCCATTCAAAGTGCAAGAGATAAGGCACAAGGATGGTATTTTTTATGGTCAAAATGCTATCAGTAAAAATATGATTATTGCAGATAGAAGACAATTATTAAATGGAAATTCTTTTATTCTTGGAGTTAGTGGAAGTGGAAAAAGCTTTACGGCAAAACAAGAAATTTTATCTATTAGATTAAGAGATCCAAATGCAGACATAATTATAATAGATCCAGAAAGAGAATATGCACCATTAGTTAAATCTTTTAATGGAGAAGTAATTAAAATATCTGCTACAAGCGATAATCATATAAATGCAATGGACATGAACTCAGAATATGGAGATGGAGCAAATCCTGTCATCTTAAAATCTGAATTCATCCTGTCTCTGTGTGAGCAGTTAATAGGTAGTGGAAATCTCGGACCGAAACAAAAGTCTATTATTGATAGATGCACAGCAAATGTTTATAGGGTATTTCAACAAGGTAATTATCAAGGCATACCACCTACATTGCAAGATTTTAGAGAGCAATTATTAAATCAACCAGAAGAAGAAGCAAAAGAAATAGCACTTGCTATTGAATTATTTACGAATGGCTCATTAAATACTTTTGCAATGAATACCAATGTAAATACTTCAAGTAGCTTAATTAGTTATGATATTTTGGACTTAGGTAAACAACTACTACCTTTAGGAATGTTAGTTGTGCTTGATTCAATTTTGAATAGAATTACAGCTAATAGAACAAAAGGAAAAAATACATATATTTTTATAGATGAAATATACTTACTATTTCAATATGAATATTCTGCAAATTTCTTATTTACACTTTGGAAAAGAGTCAGAAAATATGGAGCATTTGCAACTGGTATAACTCAAAATGTGGAAGATTTATTGCAAAGTCATACTGCTAGAACAATGCTTGCAAACTCTGAATTTATTATAATGCTTAATCAAGCAAGTACGGATAGAGTAGAACTTGCAAAATTACTTAATATATCAGATTTACAAATGAGTTATATAACAAATGTAGGAGCAGGAGAAGGTCTAATAAAAGTAGGATCTGCATTAGTTCCATTTTCTAATAGATTTCCAAAGAATACAGAATTATATAAGTTAATGACAACAAGACCAGGAGAGGGACTAAATGAATAATAAATATAAAATTATTTTAATGCTACTAATAGTTATCATTGCTATTAGTAGCTATTTTATTATTAAAAAATTTGCGGAAAATAAGAAAGAAACAGATATATATGAAGATTTACAGGAAATAGTTATAGAACAAAATGATGAAAATATTAACATTATTGAAAATGAACAAGAAAGCAATGAAAAAGACTCCAGAAAGAATTATAACTTAGAGAACATTGCGAAAATAAACTCTGATGTAATTGGTTGGCTTAAAATAGATGGAACAAAAATAGACTACCCAATTATGCAAAATGGAGATTACTATCTTCACAAGAATATCTATAAGCAATATTCAAGTCATGGAACACCATATTTAGCAGAATATTGCAATGTTCAATATAGTGATAATCTAATAATTTATGGTCATCATATGAGTGATAACAGTATGTTTGCACAATTAGAAAATTATAAAAAGAAAAAATTTTATGAAAATCATAAATATATAGACTTCTATACTTTTTATAATGGAAAAACAATAAAAAATACTTATGAAATTATTATAGCTTTTAAAACAGTAGTTTATACAGATAATGGCTTTAAATATTATAATTATACAAACTTTACGGATAAACAAGAATTTGACGAATTTATAAATAATGCTAGAGCATTACAGTTTTATGATACAGGAACTGAAATGAATTATGGAGACAAATTAATCACATTATCTACTTGTGAATACTCGCAAAAAAACGGAAGAATGGTAGTTGTAGCTAAGAAAATATAAAATCTGGAGGTGATAAAATGCCAGAAATAAAAGAAAAACCTAAAGGAACTATAAAACAGTTAGACAAAAATGTAGTGCAACTTCAAAAATTAAAAAATAATATAGTAACAACAAAGGAAAAAATAAATGAATTTACTACAAATGAACAAAATAATACACCTGAAGATTATGCAAGTAATAAAGTTCAAAATGATATAAGCTATCTAACTAGAAAAGGTATAGAAAAAGGAAATGAATTAGGGAAAAAATCTTTACAAGAAACAAAACAAAACTTCATAAAAGGCAAGCAAAAAATAGAAACATTAAAAACTAGAATAAAAAGCAAAAATACAAAACAATTAAAAAATGTAATAAATAATTCTAAAAAGACTATAAAAGGTGTTTCTAAAAAAAGTATAAAAACAGCAAAGAATACTAAATTACTTGCTAAAAAGGGAATAAAAACCACCGAAAGAGTTGCAAAGAATACAAAAAAAGTTGTTAAAGAAAGTATAAAAATGACTCAAAGATTAGCAAGAGCCACTAAAAAAGCAGTTCAAGCCACCATACAAGCGACAAAATTAGCGATTAAAGCAGTAATTGCAACTGTAAAAGCAATAATCGCAGCCACGAAAGCAATTATAGCTGCAATAGCAGCAGGAGGTTGGGTAGCTGTAGTTGTTGTATTGGTTATTGTTCTTATTGCAGGCTTTGTAGCCTTATTATTTAATGGAGATGAAGAATCTGAAATTGATGAAACACAAATGCCTAATATGCAAATAGTGATGGTGGCAAAAGCTCAAATAGGTAATGAGGGTGGAGATAAATTCTGGAGTTGGTATGGATTTGATAGTAGAGTAGAATGGTGTGCTTGTTTTGTTAGTTGGTGTGCAAATGAGTGTGATTACATAGATAAAGGTATTATTCCAAAATTTTCTGGTTGTGGAGATGGTATAAACTGGTTTAAAGAAAAAAATCAATGGCATGATAGAGGAGATAGTTATTACCCTATTGTAGGAGATATTATCTTTTTTGACTGGTATGATGAAAATGGAAAACAAGACGGAGTTAGTGATCATGTAGGAATAGTAACAAGAACAGATATAACAAATAGAAATATTTATACAATAGAAGGTAATACAAGTGATAAGTGTGCAGAAAGAATGTACTCTTTTGATAATGAACAAGTAATGGGCTATGGAAGTCCTAAATATGAATAAAAACAGTACCGAGTAGAGTTATATAAACTTTGCTTGGTACTGTTTATTTTTTGTTTGGAAGATATTGAACAAGATCATTTAGAGGACAATTTAGATAATCACAAAATCGTGCTAAAACGAAAATATCTAACTTTACTAGATTACCTGTCATTATTCTTTTTATAACTTTAAAATCTGTATTTGTATCTTTCATTAACTGATTTATGCTAATATTTTTTTGTTTTAGCATATCATCAAGTTTGAAGATATAATAGCCATTTTCTATCTTTAATTTATACATACTAAAATCTCCTTAATATAAATAATTATATAAGTTTAGTATGCTACTTGACTATTGGCTGTATAACCAGTAAAATATATCAGAGGTGTAAAATAATGGAAAAAACAACTAAAAACTTCGTAGTACCAAATTACATATCAGAAGAAATATTGGAATATATAGAGCAAACAGCACAAGGAAGATGTAGATGCATGAAATGGAGAAATATACAAACATTATTAGGGCTAGCAATAATAAATGGAAGAATAACAAGAGAGCAAGCCGACATTATTGAAGAATTATTTTGTAGAGAAAAATGATTTTTTTTAAAATATATGTTATAATGCAAAGCAGAGGTGAAAAAATGACAACAGAATTTGTAACAGATTATATTGAGAGAAAATTAAATGAGAATTTAAGCTATATAAGATATACATTTTATGAATTGAGAGTTAAAAATAATTTATCTGAAGAAGAAGTAGATCAGTTTTTGAGAATGAACAGAGATTACTTTGAAAATAAGGGATATAATGTATATTTTACTGGTGCTAAATTTGAATATAACAATACAAAAATAACTGTACAAGATAATGAACTAATGATAGCAATAAAAGAATAGTAGAAAGGATGCAGAAAAATGAATTTATTAAATGAATTATCAGAAAATGAAACAAATTTATTAAAAAATATAGGTATTAAGATAGAAGATAGAATTTATAATCAAGATGAAGCAAAAATAATTGAAAATAGTATTATAGAAGATATATTTCGTAGAAGTAGCAAGAATGGAGATATTCAAAAAGCAAATGAACAATATAGCAATATAATAGAAAAGTTAGAAAAAATAAGGAGTTAATTATTATGAAGTGTTTAAAATGATAAATAGAAATTTACCAAAAAGATTGTCAGTAATGACAGTCTTTTTTGTACGACAGGCAGTTATACAAATAAATTAGTTCAGTGCAACTAATCTATTTTTTTATTATATATTGACTTTTAACGATAACTACTATAAAATATAGTAGTGTAGTTTATAGTAGAAAGGAGGACATTAAATATATGAAAAATTATGACAATTATTTTCTTCCTGTAGATAATATGGAAGAAGCAAAAAGATACTATGAGGAAATATTGGGGTTAAAAAAGAAATTTGATTTCTCTGATAAGGGAATGGTTGCTTATAATATTGGAAATGAAGAACCTGCAATAATTT
>ENA-UOJO01002801-UOJO01002801.1-human-gut-metagenome-genome-assembly--contig:-P57-NODE-2801-length-17424-cov-4.951293_pt1 | contig 17424 bp, 12 predicted proteins | sample MGYA00242351_ERZ723898 | MGnify/ENA metagenome assembly ERZ723898 | reverse complement strand
TTAATCGTATGCCCGCTGGTGTTTCTGGCTGGTTTTATAGATGCTATTGCAGGTGGAGGAGGACTTATTTCACTGCCGGCTTATCTGATAGCGGGACTTCCTCCGCATGCTGCTATCGGGACAAATAAATTTAGTGCCTGTATGGGTACGGTTGTTGCTACCTGGCATTTTGCGCGTTGTGGCTTTATTCATTGGAAGCGGGTGCTTCCTGCTGTGGCTGTTGCCTTGGCCGGTTCGTGGGCAGGGGCCCGTATGGCATTGCTGGTTCCATCCGATATCTTTAAAGTCATAATGCTGGTTGTACTTCCGGCTACGGCTTGTTATCTGTTTCGTAAAAAATCGCTTCAATCTGTATTGCCGGCTTACTCCCGACGAAAGACTACTTGGCTTACCGTGGTTATCTCTTTTATAATAGGTATATATGATGGCTTCTATGGTCCGGGTACCGGAACTTTTCTGTTGGTTCTGCTTACGGCTGTTGCTCATGTCAGTTTAAATGAGGCTGCCGGTACGACAAAGGTGATAAATCTGGCAACCAATGTATCTGCCTTGTCTGTTTTTCTGTTTCATGGTGTCGTATGGTTTCCGCTGGCATTGGTTGCGGCTGCGTTTGGTGTGGCCGGTAATTATATAGGTGCCCGTTATTTTACAAGCAAGGGAACAGGCTTCGTCCGGCCGGTAGTTATCGGTGTGTTGACTGTCTTTTTTATAAAAATATGCTGGGAACTGTTTTTCGCTTAGTCCGTCTGGCACAGTAGGGAGAGGGACAGATGAATGGCATACTGCATGAATCGGACAAAATGTAGTGTCATGCTTTGGAAGTCTGTCATAAATTCCGTCATTTTGGCAGAATGGCATGCTAAATACCTACCAAAATCATTGATTTCCCTTTTGGCACAGCGTTTGTTTGCTAATAGGCGTAACGATGTTACAAAAAATGAGATTGATAAAACTTAAATTTGATAATAATAAAAAAAGATACAATTATGGGAAAGATTATTGGTATTGACTTAGGAACAACAAACTCTTGTGTTGCAGTATTCGAAGGTAACGAACCGGTAGTAATTGCAAACAGTGAAGGCAAACGTACTACTCCTTCTGTAGTAGGTTTCGTAGATGGTGGCGAACGTAAAGTAGGTGACCCTGCAAAACGTCAGGCTATTACAAACCCAATACGTACAGTTTACTCTATCAAACGTTTCATGGGTGAAACCTATGATCAGGTTCAGAAAGAAATTTCACGTGTCCCTTACTCAGTAGTGAAAGGTGATAACAACACTCCGCGTGTAGACATCGACGGTCGTCTGTATACTCCACAGGAAATTTCAGCAATGATTCTTCAGAAAATGAAAAAGACTGCTGAAGATTATCTGGGACAGGAAGTTACTGAAGCTGTTATTACAGTTCCGGCTTACTTCTCTGACTCACAGCGTCAGGCTACTAAGGAAGCAGGACAGATTGCAGGTCTGGAAGTAAAACGTATCGTGAACGAACCGACTGCTGCTGCATTGGCTTACGGTGTAGACAAGTCTAACAAAGATATGAAGGTTGCCGTATTCGACCTTGGTGGTGGTACATTCGATATCTCTATCCTGGAATTCGGTGGCGGTGTATTCGAAGTATTGTCAACAAACGGTGATACTCACTTGGGTGGTGATGACTTTGACCAGGTTATTATCGACTGGTTGGTACAGGAATTCAAGAATGAAGAAGGTGCAGATTTGACAACTGACCCAATGGCTATGCAGCGTTTGAAAGAAGCTGCTGAAAAAGCTAAGATTGAATTGTCTTCTTCTACATCTACTGAAATTAACTTGCCTTACATCATGCCGGTAGCTGGTGTACCTAAACACTTGGTTAAGACACTGACTCGTGCTAAATTCGAACAGTTGGCACACAACTTGATTCAGGCTTGTCTGGAACCTTGTAAGAAAGCTATGAGCGATGCAGGTTTGAGTAACTCAGATATTGACGAAGTTATCTTGGTAGGTGGTTCTTCTCGTATCCCTGCTGTACAGAAACTGGTAGAAGACTTCTTCGGTAAAGCTCCTTCTAAAGGTGTTAACCCAGACGAAGTAGTTGCTGTAGGTGCTGCTGTTCAGGGTGCTGTTTTGACAGACGAAATCAAGGGTGTGGTTCTGTTGGACGTAACTCCGCTGTCAATGGGTATCGAAACAATGGGTGGTGTGATGACAAAATTGATTGATGCTAACACTACTATCCCTTGCAAGAAGAGCGAAGTATTCTCTACTGCTGCTGATAACCAGACTGAAGTTACTATCCACGTACTTCAGGGTGAGCGTCCGATGGCTGCTCAGAACAAGTCTATCGGTCAGTTCAACTTGACAGGTATTGCCCCAGCTCGTCGTGGTGTTCCTCAGATTGAAGTAACATTCGATATCGACGCAAACGGTATCTTGAAGGTTTCTGCTAAGGATAAGGCTACTGGTAAAGAACAGGCTATCCGTATCGAAGCTTCATCTGGCTTGAGCAAGGAAGAAATCGAACGTATGAAAGCTGAAGCTGAAGCTAATGCAGAAGCTGATAAGAAAGAAAAAGAACGTATCGATAAGTTGAACCAGGCAGACAGCTTGATCTTCTCTACTGAAAATCAGTTGAAAGACCTTGGCGATAAGATTCCAGCTGACAAGAAAGCTCCTATCGAAGCTGCTCTTCAGAAACTGAAAGATGCTCACAAGGCTCAGGATTTGGCTGGTATCGATGCTGCAAGCGCAGAACTTCAGAGTGCATTCCAGGCTGCAAGTGCTGAAATGTATGCACAGAGCGGTGCTCAGGGTGGTGCACAGGCTGGTCCTAATGCAGGTCAGGCAAACAATGCAGGCGCTAACGATAAAGGTGATGTGCAGGATGCTGATTTTGAGGAAGTGAAATAATAAGGCAATAAAGTTATATATAAGATGAGGCATAGCTTAAAAGTTATGCCTCATTTTTTTATATGGGTAAAAATTTATTTGAAGATAAACAATAGCAATTTGCTATGAGGTAATTGCTGTGTCATTAAAGTAAAACACGTTAAAATGCTTTTAGTTTTCTAAGGTTTATAAGGCTTGGTTTTGATTTTCGGGGAAAAAGCAATTACTTTGGAGCATAATGATTTTTTTACCATGATACACAAATACCTTTTAACCTTAGCCGGAGTTGCTCCTTTGGCAACTTGGGCAGGCACCGGCAAGGTGCAGACTGTTACAACTAACGAGAGTAGACCCAATATCATCATGTTTCTGGTGGATGATATGGGTTGGCAGGACACTTCAGTGCCGTTCTACAACAATCAGCAGAGTAAATTGAATCAGCGTTTTCGTACTCCCAATATGGAGCGTCTGGCACAGCTTGGTGTACGTTTTACCGAGGCTTATGCCTGTGCTATTTCTTCGCCTACGCGATGCAGTCTGATGTCGGGCATGAATGCTTCGCGGCATCGGGTTACGAACTGGACACTGGAACTGGATCAGAAGACAGATGCAAGCAGCGAGGTCATTGGTCTGCCGGAATGGAATTACAATGGAATCCAGCCCGACAGTGTAGCTGGAAAATATAATAATGCAACGGCTATCACAGCATTACCTCAGATCCTTAAGAACAACGGTTATTTTACCATTCATTGTGGCAAGGCACATTTTGGTGCACGTAACACTCCAGGAGCCGACCCTGCAACGATGGGATTTGATGTGAATATTGCCGGCGGACCGAATGGGGCGCCCGGCAGTTATCTAGGGACTAAGAATTTTGGCGAAGGTTCCAGATTTGCTGTTCAGGGACTGGAGAAATATTACGGACAGGATATTTTTATCACTGAGGCTTTGACACGTGAAGCCATTGCGGCTATGAAACAGGCCATAGGCAAGCAGACACCGTTTTATCTCTATATGTCGCATTATGCTGTGCATACTCCTTATGATCCTGACAACCGTTTTGTTGACTCGTATCGTGGAAAAGCAGATGCACAGCTTGGCGCTCCGTTGAACGAGAACGAGGCCCGCTATGCTGCTTTGGTAGAGGGAATGGACAAGAGTTTGGGAGATATTCTTGATTTCCTTCAGCAGGATGCCAAAGTGGCACGGAATACCATCATTCTTTTTATGTCGGACAATGGTGGTCAAGGACTGAATAATGTCCGTCAGGGAGTAGAGAACCGTGACCAGAACTTCCCGGCTCGCGCGGGTAAAGGCTCTGCATTTATGGGAGGTGTACGCGAACCGATGATGGTGTACTGGCCAGGTGTAACGCAGGGCGGTACCCAGAACAACCAGCGGGTGATTATTGAAGACTTTTTCCCGACCATTCTTGATATGGCGGGTATAGACCGTTATAAAACTTACCAGACATTGGATGGAGTGAGTTTTACGGATGTGCTTCGCAATCCGGAGTTAAGACGCAACCGTTCGCTGGTATGGCATTTCCCGAACTTGTGGGGAGAAACGCAGAACAAGGAGGAAGGCTATGGTGCTTATTCAGCGATTCTGAAAGGAGATTATCATCTGATTTATACATGGGAAACGGGAATTTGCCGCTTGTATAATGTGAAGGAAGATATTGGCGAGCAGCATAACCTGGCTGCTGATATGCCGGAGAAGGTGAAGGAGCTGGCCGGTGAACTGACGGCCTATCTGAAACAACGCGATGCGCAGCGTCCTTATCTGAAGGCTACGGGAGCTGTGTTGCCTTATCCTGATGGAACTGTAGAATAAGGTTGATTTGTGTTGACTGGCCCGATTATATTGACTGCCGGTATGCTTCCCAAATTTAGGGAAGTATACCGGCAGCTATTTTTCTGGCAGTCGCACGGTCCGGTTTTCCGGTACCTGTGCGTGGCAACGCTGTTACATGGATAATCTGTTTGGGGCGCCAGTACGGAGGCAGTACTTGCTGCATGATGGTTTCTAGCTGGGCATCGGGAAATGCAGTCGTGGTACCTTCTACCAGTAAAACTACGCGTTCTCCAAACTTGGCATCGGGAGCCGAAGTGATGAGGAATGGGACGGGCAGGTTGGGGTGTAAAAGCTTCTCAACCTGTTCTATCTGTATTTTTACTCCTCCGCTGTTGATGGTATTGTCTTTTCGGCCTAAAATGCGGAACTGACCTGCTTCGTTCATTTCGACAATGTCGTTTGTAACTAGCTCGTCGGCATGTACATGCGGGGCATGAATGACAAGCGTCTGTTCTTCGCTGAGGCGTATCGTTACGTTATCGAATGGCGTATACCACTCGGAAGCCGACGGGCCATTCAGACGGCGCAGGGCGATATGCGACAGGGTTTCGGTCATGCCGTACGTAGACCAGACTGCGTGGGGGAAGGTTTGCAGCTGTTTTTCTACTTCCGCATCTACCGCACCACCTCCTATAATCAGATGCTTGATTTCTGTCAGCAGTGCCCGTTCGCTGGGATTTTGCAGACTGTTGAATACTTGCATGGGAATCATGGCTGCAAAAACAGGCGGTGTGGACAAGTTTGCCAGCGGATGTCCGCTAGGAGGACTGACGATAAGGTTGAGGCCATACACCAGTGCACGTACCACCACCATTTTTCCGGCAATGTATTTTAGCGGCATACAGAGCAGGGCTGTGTCGTTTTCCTGGAGGCCCAGAAAAGAGCAGGTAAGGCAGGCGCTGGCCATCATACGCTGTTTCTCTACCCACATGGGTTTGGGAGTGCCGGTGGAACCGGAGGTGTGGACCAGCACTTGTTCGGATGCAGAAAACCATTCGGCCAGAAAGTCGGCTAGGGAAGCCTGAAAACTGTCCTTGCCGTATTGCTCATAAAAGGCGGTCTGCAGTCTGCTCGGTTCGTGACCACAGGGACGGGCATCTTCTGCCGTATAGCAGATGCCGTCTATGGTCAGCGTTTGTTTATCAATCTGTGTTCTTTCCATCATCATACATTCAGCCAGTTCAGTATATCCGGTTCCTGCTCTTCGGGATGAAACCACAGGCAATCGTTTTTAATGTGTAAGGGGAAATCAATGTTATCGGTAAACAGCAGTCCGGTACCCAATCCCTGAGGCATTTGCGGGTTCAGCGTAGCGCACCATTGCGCAATGGCATTCAGTCCGATATTCGATTCCAGAGCAGAGGTTACCCATGACGGAATCTTGCGTTCAGCAGCCAGACGAATCCATTCTTCTGAGCCGTGCAGTCCACCGTGTAAAGAAGGTTTCAGGATGATGTATTGGGGGTGGATGGTTTCCAGCAGGTCGATTTTCTCTTCAGTCGTATTGATACCAATCAGTTCTTCATCCAGTGCAATGGGGAGTGGGGTAGAGGCACATAGCTTGGCCATTTCTTTCCATTGGCCCGCGCGGATGGGCTGTTCGATGGAGTGCAGGTGGAACTGGCTGAGTTGTTCCAGACGCTGGGGAGCAATCTCTGGAGTAAATGCTCCGTTGGCATCTACGCGCAACTCAATTTCTTCGGGCGAAAAATGCTGTCGGATAAAGCGAAGCAGTTCCAGCTCTTTGTCGAAATCGATAGCGCCAATTTTAACCTTGATGCAGCGGAAACCAGCTTTCATTTTTTCCTGAATGCGCTGGTACATTTCGTCGAAGCTTCCCATCCAGATGAGTCCATTGATGGGGATTCCCTGTTTGCCTTGTGCAAATGGCGTGTCCCATAATTGCAGCGTTCCTTTCTGCAAATGCCGCAGAGCGGTTTCCAGTCCGAATAGCATGGAAGGATAGGGGCGTAAAGCCTCGTAGTCAAGTTGGCCGTTTGGGGCCGTTTTCAAGCAGAAGTCGGAAAGAATTTTTTCGTAATCCGGCAGGTCGTCACAACTCAGTTGTGGGAGCGGGGCACATTCGCCCACACCATATCGGCCGGTCTTTTCGTCGGTAGCCAGTACATACCATACCTGGCGTGTGGTGTAGATACCACGTGAAGTACCCGCCGGCTGTTTGAAGTGCAACCGACAGGGAATTATTGTTATCTTCATCTTTGTCTGATTTTTTCGGCAAAGGTAATGAAAAAATCAGAGCCATCGTACGAATTTTCGGATATACCAGTTCTTGATGCTTTGTGTCAGGATACAGTAAGCAGCCAGAATACCTACAAGCCATGGGAAATAGCTCAACGGGAGAGGCTCCAGACCGATAGACTGACCAAATCCGGTGAACGGAATTGAGATGCCGATGGCCATGATAAGCAGTGTCAGTCCGGTAACGGGCCAGGTAGCACAACTCTGGATAAACGGTATCTTGCGGGTACGTATCATGTGTACAATTAAAGTTTGTGACAGCAGGCCTTCGATGAACCATCCCGACTGGAAGAGGGTCTGATGTTCGGGTGAATTGCATCCGAATACATACCACATCACCAGATAGGTCAGAATGTCGAATACCGAGCTGATGGGACCGATGTAAATCATGAAACGGCTCAGGTCCGAAGCATCCCATTTGCGGGGCTTACGCAAGTATTCCGGGTCCATACGGTCGAACGGTATAGTGGTTTGCGATATATCGTACAGCAAGTTCTGTATGAGCAGGTGGATAGGCAGCATGGGCAGGAAGGGCAGGAATGCGCTGGCTGCCATTACGCTGAACATGTTTCCAAAGTTCGAGCTGGCTGTCATCTTGATATATTTCGTAATGTTTCCGAAAGTTTTGCGTCCTTCCAATACACCGTCTTCCAATACCAGCAAGTCTTTCTCGAGCAGGATAATGTCGGCACTTTCCTTGGCTATGTCTACGGCAGAGTCTACGGAAATACCGATGTCCGACTGGCGCAGAGCTGCGGCATCATTGATACCATCGCCCAGAAAACCTACCGTGTTGTCCAACTCCTGCAGCAGCCGGATGATACGGGTTTTCTGCAGTGGAGTCAGTTTGGAGAAAAGCGTATAAGTGGGCAATAGTTCTTTTAATTCATCGTCTGTGTACTGTTCTACTTCATTTCCTGTCATGGCATGTTGCGTGTCGATACCTACCTGCCGGCCGATGGTGCGTACAATGGCATCGTTGTCGCCCGAAAGGATTTTTACCTCTACACCATTTTCATGCAGCTGTCGGATAGCTTCGGCTGCCGATGGTTTGGGTGGGTCCAGGAAAGAAAGGTATCCGATGAGTACCATGTCGTTTTCGTCCTCGGTATTGAAGTCGTGGTCTTTGCTGATAAAGCTTTTCTGCGCTACAGCCAGTACCCGCATTCCGGCTCTGTTCATCTCTTCGCTGATGGCAGTTGCCTTTTGTTTCAGTTCCGGAGTAAGCTGATGTACTTCACCGTTGTATTCGGCATGCGAGCAGATGGAAAGCATTTCTTCCACGGCTCCTTTTGTGATGATTTGCCGTTTGCCGGAACGGTCTTCTATTACGACCGACATACGGCGGCGGTTGAAGTCGAACGGAATTTCGTCTACCTTCAGATAATCGTTTGCCAGGTGCTCCATCTGTAGCTCCTTGACGTGCGAAAGGATGGCTTTATCCATCAGGTTCTTCAGTCCCGTCTGGAAATAGCTGTTGAAGTAGGCATGACGGAGGATACGCTTCTCGGTATCCTGACTGCCGTCGGCATTGATGTATTTCTCGAGTACAATGTTGTCGCACGTCAGTGTTCCTGTTTTGTCGGTACACAGAATGTTCATGGCACCGAAGTTCTGTATGGCATTCAGGTTCTTGACGATGGTCTTTTTCTTTGACATGGCTACAGCTCCTTTCGAAAGGTTGGCTGTAACAATCATAGGCAGCATTTCAGGTGTAAGTCCTACGGCAATAGAGATGGCAAAAACGAAAGCATCGAACCAGTCGCCTTTGGTGAATCCGTTTACCAGGAACACAAACGGTATCATAATCAGCATAAAGCGAATCAGCAGGAAGCTTACTTTACTGATACCTTTGTCGAAGGCTGTTGTAGCACGTACTCCTGCAATGTTTTTTGCAATGGTACCCAGGTAAGTATGAGTGCCCGTTGCGAAAACAATTCCGCAGGCCGAGCCACTGACTACCGTAGAACCCATGAAGCAGATGCTTTCCAGTTCGATAACACTTCCACTGCGGTAGTGATTGTTTCTCAGAGTAGGGAATTTCTCAATCGGTTCCGATTCGCCTGTCAGCGACGACTGGCTTACAAACAAGTCTTTCGAGCTGATGATACGAACGTCGGCCGGAATCATGTCGCCGGCAGCCAGATAAGCCAGATCGCCCGGTACGAGTTCACGAATATCTATTTCCTGATATTCGTTTTCTTCCAGACGTTTGACGCTGCATGTATTTTTTACCATTTTCATGAGTGAAGTGGTTGCTTCGCCAGCTTTCAGCTCCTGCATGAAACGGATGATGGCACTGAGCAATACCATGACGCAGATGATGGTAACTCCGGTCCATTCTTTTTCTTCGGGCGGGGCCATGAGCACATCCAGTACCAGTGAAATTACAGCCAGTGCTGTAAGTACTCCGATAAACGGATTGATGAACGTCTTGATAAACATTACCACGGGGCGCTTGCGCTTTTCGTGTAATATTTCGTTCTTTCCGGTCTGGTGTGTTCTGGTTTCTACCTCTTCGGCAGAGATACCTTGCGGAGTGGTCTGAAAATAGTTGAATACATTCTCCAGTGGTTGTGTTGCAGCCAGAAATACGCGTTCAGTGTTGAATGGCGTAGCAGTTTCTTTTTTTCTTTTCCACATCATAAGCCTTTTTGCAATTAAAGTGGTTACTACTTTTGTTTATCGCCGGCAAAGGTAGGTACTGCCGGCCGAAAAGGCCGTTAGAGGAGGATTAGAGTATTATTAGAATTTTATTAGAATCATTTTTACAGGTGCAGCAGACTGACGATGAAGGTCGTTCCTTCCCCGCTTTTGGAGCGTACATGGATTTCACCTTTGTGCAGGGTAAGTATTTTGTGTACCAGCGCCATACCGATACCATGTCCGGGAGTAAAGCTTTGGTTCTCTCCCCGGTAGAAGGGGGTGAAGAGATGCTCCCTGTCGGTGTCTTGTATGCCGATACCGTTATCCGAGAAGCGGACATATGCTTTTTCCTTCCAGTAGCTGATGTGTATCATGGAGGTCTGGTTATTGGAGAATTTACAGTTGTTTTCTATCAGGTTTCTGAATGCTGTAGTAAGCAGATAGGCATTTCCCATGACAGTGAGTACAGAGTCATCTTCGGCTTCACCTTCGAAAATGAGCTCAACATGATAGTCGGGATGGGCACTGAGTACCATACGCTGTGCGTCCAGCAGCAGTTCATCTAGCCTTACTTCTTCCATTTTTATCTGGTTAGGGTTATAGTCGGCCTTGGCCAGATTCAGCAATCCGTCTATCAGGCTCACGATTCGGCGAGCGTCTTGCTGGATGTTTTGTAAGGAGTGCTCGTAGCGTTCGGTCGTTCGTGGCTTGAGTAGGGTAAGCTCCGTCTCGGCTATCAGTGCTGCCAGTGGGGTGCGCAGTTCGTGCGAGACGTTGCTGACAAACAACTGTTGTGAGCGGAAAGCTTTTTCCAGATTGTCCAGCATTTTGTTGAACGTCGTACTCAGTTCACTCAGTTCGTCTTTCTGATTACCTACCGGCAGCCGCTGACTGATATTGCTGGCCGAGATTGTGGCTGCTTCACTGACAATCACTTTAACCGGTGACAGCGCACTGCGTGCCAGCAGATAGCCTACGGCGAACAGTATGGTGAGTCCGATGATAGATAAAATGAGCAACATTTCCTGCAGGGAGTGCAGGTGCGCATAGCCATATCCGTCGTATGCTGCGGCTGTGACAAGATATTCATTTCCCTGATAGCTGTAGCACATGCCGATAGCCTGATAATCGTCCAGATAGAAGTGTACTTCTCGCTGCTTGTGAATCTTTTCCAGCAGTTCCGGTGTTTCCTTAATTTTGTCAATCTGTACGGCATCATGGTATACCATTTCGAACGGAAGTTTGTAAAGAGCGACTTCCACCTCGTCAATAAATTTCCGGTTGTTCAGATAGACCGACTGCATGGATTCAGCCGTTACAGTTCCGCTTAAATACAGATGTGCTTTGGTCACGGCTTCCCGTTGCAGGTAGCGGAAGAAGGAGTTGCTCCGTGTGAGTTCACTGTATGCATAAATGGCAAACATGGTGAGTAAGAACACACAGGCCGTAACGGCAGTATACTGAAAGGTGAGCTTGGTCTTGATGGTCATGGCTGGGTAGTGAGAATAAATCCTATGCCCGTACGGGTGTGGATGAGTTTCGGACTGAATTCTTTGTCAATTTTTTTTCGCAGATAATTGATATATACATCGATAAAATTAGTTCCGGTATCGAAGTGGGTCTGCCATACGTTTTCTGCAATTTCCGTGCGCGAAACCACCTGTTCTGCATGCTTGGTCATGTAGAGCAGCAGCTCGTATTCTTTGGGTGACAGCTTGATGGGGATATGCTGGCGGGTTACCGTTTTAGCTTTCAGGTTTATGCATAAATCAGCATATTGCAAGTTATCGGATACCGGCTGTTCAGGCATACTCTTGCGTTTCAGTAAAACGGCTATTCTGGCCAGAAGCTCTCTGAAGTCGAATGGCTTTACCATATAGTCGTCGGCTCCGGCGTCAAATCCGTCCAGTTTGTCGTCGGTAGATCCTAGGGCAGTCAGCATCAATATGGGGATATGCGGATTATCCTGGCGTATTTCTTTACACAGCTCGATACCTCCCATCTTGGGAAGAATGATATCAGAAATTACCAAGTCGAACTTCTCACTGAGGAAAAGACGCAAACCGGAAATGCCGTTATCGGCCGTTGTTACTTGGTATCCGCTTTCTTCCAGTCCCATCTGGAGCAAATCAGCAACCCGTTTCTCGTCTTCTATAACCAAAATGTGTGGCATAATACGTTTTCTTAAATAGTTGATTTGGGCGTAAATTTAGGGATTCTGTTGCGAAGGAACATTCGGCATGTATCTTTTTTTAGATTTTATGAGTTTAATTTTATTTCTATAGATGTTGATTTAAATCAATAATATGCTGTGTATTAGTGAAAAACGGGCAGAAAGCTTTTTTATATGGTTGTTATAGCTTACCTTTGCTGGTGTTCAAAGGGATATTCCTCTATCCCGTATATGCCGGTTTATCGTTTTCGGCAAAATCTATCCCCTTCCTCAATTTATTCTTACCTATTTTTTCTGAATTCATAAATCGTATCATACGATTTTCTGATAGCATATAGCAGGTTTAGTTTTATTTTAGGTAATCGTTTTTAATTTTCAGGTAACAATTATGAAAAAGGTAGAAAGATTCTTCAGGAGAATCAAACAGAACTTCGAATGGAGTGCTGTTGCCATGTATGGTCAGAATGACCACGACGTGTATGTAAACGGATTACTTTTTAAAAAGTAAATCCTGGTTTTAAACTTAAAAAAAAGAAATCCTTCCTTGCTCTTTTCAGTTGAAAAGGCAGGGAAGGATTCTTAGTATTGTGGAGTAGGATTAGTAAATCAGTGTTCCTGATATACACCAGTAACTGATACTGCCACCTTCGGGAGCACCCTGAGGTATTTCTACCGAAATGGTATGTTCACCAGCTTCCAGGTCGCCCAGGTAGATGTATTCCGGATTGGTAACTGTACCCGGACACCAGTTGGAACGGCTTAAATCCGATGAGCTAAGTCCGTTAGAGAAGTTACCCGAGCAAGGATTCCAGTTGCGGTAAGTACCACAATCGTCACGCCATGGAATGAACGAGATTACTTTCTGACCATCCAGATAGATGGTATTAGGTTTCTGGTTGAACTCATCACCGTTGCCCCAGCCGCCGTGACCGGTTGTGAGGTAATACAGACGTGCATTCTTAGCAGGTTCTTTCAAGGTAAATTTAACCTTTAGCGGTTCTTTGCCGAAGAATACAGGATATTCCTGTCCGGCCTGTTCCATATAGTTTACAGTGTTGAAAAGAGGAACAGATTTCAGCTGTTTGCCTTCACCGTCAGGATAGTATTTCAGTTTTACAGAAACACGGTGTCCTTTCGCATCCCAGTTGCCGATGTAGGCACCAATCCATGCTTCACCTTTCAAGTGCTGTGCAAGTGCAGTTACTTCTGTTTTATACAATACAGAGTCTACCCAGTCTTGTCCGGGCACTTTGTTGTGGTTATAGCTGCGTACACCGAATCCGGTAAAGAAACGCATCAGTTCTACCGGTACATCGTAGCCTTCGGTAGAAATCAGACCTGGATAGTCTTTATCCGATTTGAATGAAGGAACACTCTTCAGGTTACGCATAGCATCCAGGAAAGACTGTGCTTTGTCTGTCGGAACTACAAATACAGAACCTGTACGGTCGTAAGCATCACCATCCGAGTACTGAACAGTTTCTACAAAGATAGCTCTGTTGGCAATATCTTCCGGAAGTTTTACTTTTTTCAGAATGATAGTACCTCCGCCGGCACTGTATAGCACACCGTCCTGCAACTGTTCGGGCAATTTGCCGTTGTTGAAGCAGATACGGTCCTGGTCGAAAACAGGAACAGTAATCACACCACTCTGGTTGATGGCATACTGATAATCCGATGGGTCCAGAATCTGCCCCCAGTCAGCAGGAAGCAGTTGTTCCGTTTTTTTCAAGCCATTGATAGCGCATGCTTCCTGAACAGTATCACCGTTACGGATGACACGCAATACCAGTCCGTCGGGTACACCCACATTGGCCTGTGGTGTTCCACGGAAGGCAATGTCGTTGGTATACCATACATCGATGGTATTGGAACGCAGGATAGTGCGGACAATTTTACAGTTCAGTCCCAGGAATTTATCCTGACCTACTTCTTTGAAACCTTCGCCATACTCGAACGGAGTGACGGATGAAATAACTTCCTGATTGGGCAATTCAGCCAGTTTGTAGGCACGGCGGCAACTGTAATCTATGTAGCTGGTTTCTTTGGCAAATCCTCTTGATTTACCGTCTTGAGGTTGCAGTTTTACCTGGTCGCCCGAAACCGTCATCACCATATTCCCACCCGGATGGACTTTACCTTTGTATACCGATTGGTAGACAACTTCAATAGCCTGTGCCTTTTTCAGTTTTTTGGCCAGGTTTTGTGCTTGTGCAGCTGTTGCAGCAAACAGGCAGAGCACTAGAATCCATAAGTTTTTCATAATGTTTTTTGTGTATTGTTTTAGAGTTAATGAATCAGGGGAATTTAGGATATTTCGACCAGTCTGGTTTACGCTTTTCGAGGAATGCCTTGCCGCCTTCCTGAGCTTCTTCGGTCATGTAGTAAAGCATCGTTGCATCACCAGCCAGTTCCTGGATACCGGCCTGTCCGTCCAGCTCGGCATTCAGACCGGCTTTAATCATACGCAGGGCAAGCGGACTGTGCTGCATCATGGTTTCTGCCCATTCCACAACTTCATCTTCCAGCTTGTCGAAAGGAACTACCTTGTTTACCAGACCCATTTCGAGTGCTTCCTGAGCCGAGTACTGGCGGCAGAGGAACCAGATTTCGCGTGCTTTCTTCTGGCCGACGATGCGTGCCAGGTAGGAAGAACCGAAGCCGGCGTCGAAACTGCCTACACGAGGTCCTGTCTGACCGAAGATTGCATTTTCGGAAGCGATGGTCAGGTCGCATACTACGTGCAGTACATGTCCTCCACCAATGGCATAACCATTGACCATGGCAATAACAGGTTTAGGGATAGAGCGAATCTGTTTCTGTACATCCAGCACATTCAGTCGGGGCACTCCGTCTGTTCCCACATAGCCTCCATGGCCTTTGACGTGCATGTCTCCACCGCTGCAGAAAGCCTTGTCGCCTGCACCCGTCAGTACAATTACATTGATGTCCTGACATTCGCGGCAATAATAAAGCGCATCGCTTATTTCGGTTGTAGTGGTCGGAGTAAACGCATTGCGGTATCGCGGACGGTTGATTGTAATTTTGGCAATACCGTTGTAGAATTCAAAAAGAATATCCTGATACTCTTTTATGGTTTTCCATTCTCTTTGTGCCATATCGTTGTTATTTTTTTAGGTTATGATAATATGCTTTTAAAAGTTCGATGTCACGGTTTTTGTCTGTAAATACTTCCAGCAGCATCGGACGGCTGGTGATCGAAGCTTCCGTAAACCGTGTCACAGCTGCATTCAGCTCTTCTTCGTTGTGTGCCGACAGGTATTCGAAACCCCGGTCTTCTGCCCAAGCCTTGCCGGATGTCTGATGCGTAGCCGTAACGAAGCGGCGTGCATTGTCGTGCAGTTCCAGTCCCGGAAGTGCATGGAATATTTCACCGCCGCTGTTGTTCAACAACAAGATGCGGATGTTGCTTCCGTAGTTTGGATTCCACAACGCATTCATATCGTAGAAGAAACTCAGGTCGCCTATCAGGATGAAGTTCAGTTTGTCCGAGCCGGCAGCGTAACCGATGGCAGTCGACAGTGAACCTTCGATACCGTTCGTTCCCCGGTTGGAAAGAATCTCTACATCAGCAGGAGCTTCAAACAATTGTGCATAGCGTATCGTAGAACTGTTGGCCAGATGCAATGAGGAAGGAACGGGCAAATGCTTGATGACCTTGCCGATGGCACTCATTTCCGAGTATTCCAGTTGCGCCTGTGGAATTGCTTTCGACAGGTTTTCCCATTGGCGCGGATACTCCGGTGTGCGGTTTTCCATCAGTGGCGCTATCTTTTCCAGAAACTCGAACGGGTCCATTTCAATCAGCGTTGTCAGTGAGCCATACAGGTCGCATACTTCCCCGTCGGGCGAGATGTGCCAGTGTTCCCGGGGCGGATGCTTGCGCAGGAACTTCTTAAGCCGTTTGGAGATGATGTGTCCTCCATACGTGATGAGCAAGTCGGGACGCATTTTCTCCTGCATTTCGAAATTCATGGAGCAGAGCAGCGGCTCGATGTTGCGGATGGAAGGACCTGGAATCGTGCGGTTACTGATGTTCTCGCTGAACCAGGCAAAATGTTTATAAAGCATCTTGGTATAGCGCTTGTCGAACAGATAAATCAGATTCATCTGTCCCACCACAGCCATTCGTTTCTGATATTTGTTCAGCCGGTCAATCAGAGGCTGATAGTCTTTATCGTAGATGTTCAGGCCCTGATAGCGGGTGATGACACGTGCTTCGGGAAGCTGTGTCTCCGGCAACAGGAAAAACGGTTCGCTGATGGGAACATTGATATGCACCGGTCCTTTGCCATGATGGTTCAGCTCCAGCAGTGCTTCGTTGATGAGGCGGTTACAGTACCACTCGTCTTCATCCGAAACCACTTCGGGCAAATTCACCGATTTCTTTACCAAGCTACCGAAAACTCCCGGTTGAGGCAGTGTCTGTCCGTCCATCTGACCTATCCATGCAGCAGGTCGGTCGGCCGAGATTACCACCAGAGGAACTTGCTGGTAATAGGCTTCGGCAACAGCCGGATGCAAGTTGAGCAACGCCGTGCCCGAAGTACAGCACACAGCAGCCGGTGAGCCTCCGTGCAGCGCCAGTCCCAGCGCAAAGAATCCTGCGCTGCGTTCATCCGTTACCGGGTAGCAGGTAAATTCGGGAATATTGGCCAATGTCTGTACGATGGGAATATTGCGGCTGCCGGGGCATAGCACGATTTTGTGTATGCCGTGCGCTTTCAGTAAAGCTGCTAGTTGCAGAATATTTTTCTTGTCTGTATACATGTTCTTTCTATTATAAGATTCTTCTCATTGTATTCATTTTATGCTGAGTCTCTTCCCACTCCGTGTCGGCAGTAGACGATGGAAGAATACCTCCGCCCGCAAAAAGCGTCGTACACGAGCGACCTATTTTCATGCAGCGCAGGTTGACATACAGACTGGTGTCGCCTTCCGGGTCCAGCCATCCGATAATGCCCGAATAATAGCTCCGGTCGTATCCTTCGTTTTGAGTGATAAATTCGTATGCTTCAGCTTTGGGAAGTCCGCATACCGCCGGAGTAGGATGCAGGGCATCCAGCAGCTCACCCAGCTGGTTGGTCTGTTTCAGCGTGAAGTGAAAGTCCGTTTTCAAATGTACCAGTTGTCCGGCACGAGCCGTATAAGGACCTTTTTCGGAAGGCTTGCTGCCAAATTTTTTGATGATTTTCCGGATATAATCGCTCACAAAAGCCTGTTCTTCCTGGTTCTTGCGGCTCCATTCGGTAGGCATTGTTTCTCCTTGCATCGGCATGGTGCCCGCCAGCGCTACTGTTTGCCAGGCATCCTGATGTCCGCTCAGAATAATTTCGGGTGTCGAGCCAATCCAGGTACCTGTCACTGGAGTATGACACAGCGAAATCATCATTCGGGGATAGCTGTTGCAGGCAGTGACAAAAGTGCTCAAGGGCGAAAAATCAGCCGGTAGCGGCTGGGTTGCCTGTCTGGATAGGACGAGCTTTTGGAAAGTCCCTTTTTGAAGGGGAGCAATAAATTTGTTGAATGCTGTTTCGTATTGTTGTTTCAATGCATTTTCTTCCCGGATAGCAACCTCTTCGTAGGATGCCGGTA
>ENA-UOJO01002792-UOJO01002792.1-human-gut-metagenome-genome-assembly--contig:-P57-NODE-2792-length-17471-cov-58.105133_pt1 | contig 17471 bp, 11 predicted proteins | sample MGYA00242351_ERZ723898 | MGnify/ENA metagenome assembly ERZ723898 | reverse complement strand
AGGACCGCTACCACAGCGAGAGCAATTCCAAGATCAAGCAGGTGGCTTCCGCCCGTTTCGGCGTCACCAGCAAGTATCTGGTGAGCGCCGAAGAAATTCAGATCAAGCTGGCACAGGGCGCAAAGCCCGGCGAGGGCGGTAACCTGCCCGGTGCCAAAGTGTATCCGTGGATCGCCAAGACCCGTCACAGCACCACCGGTGTGGGCCTGATCTCCCCCCCGCCGCACCACGACATCTACTCCATCGAGGACCTGGCCGAGCTGATCTACGACCTGAAGAACGCCAACCGCAGCGCCAACATCAACGTCAAGCTGGTCAGCGAGGCCGGTGTCGGCACCATTGCCGCCGGTGTTGCCAAGGGCGGCGCACAGGTCATTCTGGTGTCCGGCTACGACGGCGGCACCGGTGCAGCACCGCGTACTTCCATCAAGAACGCGGGCCTGCCCTGGGAGCTTGGCATCGCCGAGACCCATCAGACCCTGATCCTGAACGGCCTGCGCACCCGCGTGCGCATCGAGAGCGACTCCAAGCTGCTCTCCGGCCGCGATGTTGCCATCAGCTGTATGCTGGGCGCAGAGGAGTTCGGCTTTGGCACTACCCTGCTGATGGCCGAGGGCTGCGTGATGATGCGTGTGTGCAACCTGGACACCTGCCCCATGGGCATCTGCACCCAGAACCCGGAGCTGCGCAAGAATTTCCGCGGCAAGCCGGAATACATCATCAACTACCTGACCTTTGTGGCCCAGGAGCTGCGCGAGTACATGGCAAAGCTGGGCGTGCGCACCATCGACGAACTGGTGGGCCGCACCGACCTGCTCAAGGTCAAGCCTGCCGCACCCGGCAGCCGCGCCTCCAAGATGGACCTGGACTGCATCCTGCACAACCCCGCCATCGAGAACAGCAACGTGCACTTTGTGCCTGCTGATACCTACGACTTCCATCTGGAAAACACCCTCGACATGAAGGTGCTGATGAAGAAGTTCAAGCTGAACAGCAAGAATCCCCAGAGCGTGAATCTGGATGTCTCCAACACGGACCGTGCCTTTGGTGCCATCTTCGGCAGCGAGATCACCCGCAAATACGGCAACACCCTGCCGGATGATGTTTACACCGCCCACTGCGTGGGTGCCGGCGGCCAGAGCTTCGGTGCATTCATCCCGAATGGCCTGACGCTGGACCTTGTGGGCGACTGCAACGACTACATGGGCAAGGGCCTTTCCGGCGGCAAGATCGTGGTGCGCCCGCCCGAGGGTATCACCTTCAAGCCGGAGGAGAACATCATCACCGGCAACGTGGCCCTCTATGGTGCCACCAGCGGCAAGGCGTTCATCTCCGGCGTGGCCGGTGAGCGCTTCGCCGTGCGCAACAGTGGTGCTACCGCCGTTGTGGAGGGCGTGGGCGACCACGGCTGCGAGTACATGACCGGCGGCACGGTGGTCGTGCTGGGCCAGACCGGCAAGAACTTTGCAGCCGGCATGACCGGCGGCATCGCCTATGTGCTGGATGAGAACTGGGACTTCTACCAGCGGGTCAACAAGGAGACGGTCAGCCTGGAACCGGTGGAGCACAAGTACGACGTGGCCACCCTGAAGGAGCTGATCCGCGAGCATGTGGAGCTTACCGGCTCCCCCCGCGGCAAGGAGATCCTGGACAACTTCAGCGAGTTTTTGCCCAAGTTCAAGAAAGTTCTGCCTTACGATTACGACCGCATGCTGCGGGTGATCGCGTCCGTAGAGGAGCGCGGTCTGGACGGCGAGCAGGCGCAGATCGAAGCATTCTACACGGTGCAGAAGAAGAAGTAAGGAGGGCTGCGTTATGGGCAAGACAACAGGATTTATCGATTATACGCGCAAAACCAGCACGGATGTGCCGCCGCTGGAGCGCATGGAGAACTTCAACGAATTTCACGTCTGGCTCTCCCGCGAGGAGCAGCAGACCCAGGCGGCGCGCTGCATGGACTGCGGCGTCCCCTTCTGCCAGGCCGGCATGATGATCGGCGGCATGGCCTCCGGCTGCCCGCTGAACAACCTCATCCCGGAGTGGAACGACCTGGTCTACCACGGCAAGTGGGAGCTGGCCATGCACCGCCTGATGGCCACCAACCGCTTCCCGGAGTTCACCAGCCGGGTGTGCCCCGCCCTGTGCGAGGCCGCCTGCACCTGCGGCGATGTGACCGGCAGCAGCGTGACCGTGCGCGAGAACGAGCACGCCATCATTGAGACGGCCTATGCCAAGGGCTGGCTGCACGCGGCTCCCCCGCCGGCACGCACCGGCAAGAGCGTTGCCGTGGTGGGCAGCGGCCCGTCCGGCCTTTCCGTGGCCGAGTACCTGAACAAGCGCGGCCACGCCGTGACCGTGTTTGAGCGCGCCGACCGCGTAGGCGGCCTGCTGATGTACGGCATCCCCAACATGAAGCTGGACAAATCCGTCATTGAGCGCCGCATCAAGATCATGCAGGCCGAGGGCGTGGAGTTCCGCACCAATATGGACATCGGCGGGGCCGTGGCAGCCGAAGATCTGCTGAACGGCTACGATGCCGTGGTGCTGTGCTGCGGCGCCAAGAAGGCCCGTGACCTGAACGTGCCCGGCCGCGATGCCAACGGCGTGCATTTTGCCGTGGACTACCTGACCAGCGTGACGAAAAGCCTGCTGGACAGCCAGTTTGCCGACGGCAAAGCCATCGACGCCAAGGGCAAGAACGTTCTGGTCATCGGCGGCGGCGACACCGGCAACGACTGTCAGGGCACGGCCCTGCGGCAGGACTGCACCGATCTGGTAGCACTGGAAATGATGCCTCAGCCGCCCAAGGAGCGCGCTGCTTCCAACCCGTGGCCGGAGTGGCCCCGGGTGCTCAAAGTGGACTACGGCCAGACCGAGTGCCTTGCCAAGTTCGGCAAGGACCCGCGCGTCTACCAGACCACGGTCAAAGAGTTCCTGAAGGATGACGCCGGCAACCTGACCGGTGCCGTCATCAGCTACCTGAAGCCGGAGCGTGACCCCGAGACCGGCCGCACCAACATGGTGCCCACCGGCGAAGAATTCACTTATGACTGCCAGCTGGCGTTCATCGCCGCAGGCTTTACCGGCTGCGAAAACTACGTGGCCGATGCATTTGGTGTGGAGCTGACCGCCCGCGGCAACGTGGCCGACCACAGCTTCAAGACCAACGTGGAAAAGGTGTTCGTCTGCGGCGATATGCGCCGCGGCCAGAGCCTTGTGGTGTGGGGCCTGCGCGAGGGCCGCGACTGCGCCGCCGAGGTAGACCGCTACCTGATGGGCTACACCAACCTCTAACTAAGCCATTCTCTTTCCTATCCTAAACAAGCAGAAGCGGGAGCCTGAATTCAGGCTCCCGCTTCTGCTTTTATTGTGACCCCGCTTCCGTCTCCCCTTCGGCGGCAGGGGCTTCCGGTTCGGTGGTGGGTTCTGTCGCGGCAGGTTCCTCCGGCGTGGTGATCTGCACACTGGGGTCCGCAGCGATATACACGGTGATGACCGTGCCCACGGCAACCTTCGTGCCCGGCTCCTCGCTGGCACGCACCACGCAGCCCGCGGCGTAGGAGCCATCGTTCACTACCATGAAGCAGCTGGCCACGAGGCCCCGTGCTTCCAGCTCCTTCACCGCGCCGTCCTGGGTGAAGCCGATGAGGTTCGGCATCTCCACCGTCTCCGGGCCCTTGCTCACCACAAGGCGGATGGTCTCCCCTGCCTTGAGCACGGTGTCAGCTGCCGGGTCCTGCTGGATGATCTGGCCTGCCGGAGCGGTGTCGCTGTATTCTTCGGTGACGTAGAACAGGTACATGCCGGTGTATTCCCGGTTGTTCTGCACCTGCGCGTAATCCATGCCAAGGAAGTCCGGCACAAGGTTCTGGGGTTCCAGCACCTCGCTGCTGGCAGGTTCCGGCTCCACGGCAGAAGGTGCCGAATCATTTTTGTGACTCATCATGCCCCACAGCGTGAGCAGGATGAGGATGGAAAGCAAGATCAGAATGCCCGCCAGCAGGGCTTTCAGGCTGAGCAGGTGTTCGCGGTGTTCCGGTTCCGGGGCAGCCGTGCGCACCGGGGTCTCCGGCTTCATGGTGCGGGTGAGCTCGGTGGTGTATTCTTTGGAAGAAAGGGCCTGATACAGCTGCGGCACCGTCTGGATGCGCTCCATGGGCTTGAGCCGCAGGCCCAGCTGCAGCACCTGCGAGACATAGCCCGGCACGGCGCTGTTCACCGTTTTGGCGCGCGGGTTCGAATCTGCCACCATGCGCTGCGCGGCCGGTACCGGGGCCTGCCCGCACACCATGCGGTAGAACACCGCCGCAAGGCTGTATTCGTCGGTATAGCGGCCTTCAAACTCGGCGGTGGAATACTGTTCCGGGGCCGAATAGCCCTCGTAGAGCTGCTCGTGCAGGCCGCTGCCCGCCGTGCGCAGGCCCACCGTGGCGTAACCCGCCAGACGGCACCGGCCGTCGCCCATCACGCGGATGTTCTCCGGGCAGATGCCCCGGTGCACCAGGCCGATCTTGTGCATGGCGGCCACACCCTCAAACACCGGCTGCAGCATGGCGCTGGTCTCCTCCGGCCGGAGGGGGCCGGGCCGGTCTTCCAGCCACTGGCTGAGCAGGGTGCCGCCGGGGTTCTCCATGACAGCATAGACCGTGTTGTTGGCTTCCACCACGTCCAGCACCGCTTCCAGGCCGTTCGCTGGCGTGATGCGCTGGATGGCGCGGTAGAGGTCCTCAAAATCCATGCGGGTGGTCTTGAACAGCACTTCGCTGCCGGTCTTGGGGCACAGAGTGTTCTCCGCCGTGCGCTCGGCCGAGAGGGTGACGGGCAGATATTCCTTGATGGTCACCCGGAAGCCGCCCAGATTTTCCACGCCCCGGTACAGGACGCCCTCACCGTCGATGCTGCGCATCTCGCCCACGGTGTAGCGCCCGGCCAGCACGGTGCCCACCGGCAGGGTGCCGCCGGGGTTGCGGTCGGCGAAAACTTTGCCGCAGTGCGGGCAGCTCTGTGCCGCCGGGGGGATCGGCTGCAGGCAATAAGGACACAGGCGTTTTGGCTCCATCACAGGTTCTCCTTAAACGGTCTTGCGCCGCAGCAGGCTCATGGGCGGCAGCTCTGGCGTGGGGATGGTGTATTTTTCCATGGCATGAGGGGTGCTCTCCACCCGCTCACCGGCTTCGTTCTCGATCCATTCCGGCGTCAGCGGGATGCTGCGGCCGTCCGGGCAGAGGGCTTCGAGCCGGTCGCCCAGGCTCCACTTGCCGCGCTGCTGGCAGGAGGCGATGCCGTTCTCCCAGCCGTCCACGGTGCCCACAAACTCCCAATCGCGGATGTAGGCGGCACTGTCGGTGGACTGTTTTGCCTGCTCACGGCCAAAGTAGAAGCCGGGCGAATAGTGGCGGTGGCTGGTGCGGGTGAGCTCCTCGTACACCTCGGCGGGCAGTTCAAAGTTATCATTGAGCGGGTCGGCGAGGTAGGCGTCCAGTGCCTTGCGGTAAGCGGCGGTGACGCTGGCGACGTAGTAGAAGGTCTTGGCGCGGCCCTCGATCTTCAGGCTGTCCACGCCCGCCTTGCAGATGAGGTCAATGAAGGGCGCGGTGCACATATCGTTGGCGTTGAGGATGTAGCTGCCGTTCTCGTTCTCGCCGATCTCATAGAGCTGGCCGGGGCGGTTCTCCTCGCTGAGGAAGTACTTCCAGCGGCAGGGCTGGGCGCACTGGCCGCGGTTGGAGTCGCGGCCGGTCATGTAGGTGGACAGCAGGCACCGGCCCGAGACGCTCATGCACATGGCACCGTGCACGAAGGCTTCGATCTCCAGTTCCGGCGGGGTCTTGTCGCGGATGGTGGCAATGTCCTGCAGGGTCATCTCGCGGGCCAGCACCACGCGCTTTGCGCCCAGATCGTAGGCGGCGCGGGCGGCGGCCCAGTTGGTGATACCGGTCTGGGTGGACATGTGCACGTCGATGTCCGGCGCAAAGGTCTTGCAGGCCTCCAGCACGCCCAGGTCTGCCACGATGAAGGCATCCACACCGGCCTTGGCGGCTTCCCGGATGGCCTCGGGCAGACGGTCGGCTTCCTCATTGGTGGGCAGGGTGTTCATGGTCAGGTAGACTTTGCGGCCGCGGGCGTGGGCGTAGATGACACCCTCGGTGAGCTGCTCCGGCGTGAAATTGGCCGGGGCAGAGCGCATGCCGAACTCCGGCAGGCCGCAGTAAACAGCGTCTGCGCCGTAGTTCACGGCATAGCGCAGGCGTTCCAGGTCGCCCGCCGGGGCGAGCAGTTCCGGGATTTGCAGCATAGTTCAAATTCCTCTCTTTTAATAACAATTATTTCGGCAGATGATCCGCCAGTATTTCTGTAGGGAGCGGATTTATCCGCTCCGCAGGGCAAAATGCATCTGCCGGGGAACAGGCGGAACGCATAAATGCGTTCCCTACAGAGAATCGGCCGCAATGCCGAGAGATCTTACCCTTTTACGCTTTTATTCACCTCTGCTGCCGTCTGGCAGTTGGCGTTGTGTTCGCTCAGGGTGTGGGCATAGTAGTAGTTGCCCTTGAGGTCGGTGACGAAGAAATAGGCGTCTTTCGCATCCTCGTCGGGCTGCGGGTCCAGCGCCGCCTGGATGGCAGCGATGCCGGGGTTGGAGATGGGGCCGGGGGTCAGGCCCGCCGTATGGTAGGTATCATACGCAGAGACGATGTTTTCCGGGATATTGTCCCACCCGCCGTAGTAGGGGGCCACCCAGTTCCAGAGGTAGTTGTTGTCGGCGTCGCTCTGGATATAGCTGGAGGTGTTGCTCTGCAGGCGCGGGTAAGGCGAACCTTCCGCCAGACGGTTGCGGAACACCTGTGCCACGTTGGAGTCCTGGCTGTTGCCGGCTTCCTCCTGCACGAAGGACGCCAGCGTGATAAGCTCCGGCAGGGTCATGTCCTGCTTTTTGAGTTCGGCATACATTTCATCGGTGATCTGGGCATCGAACTGGGCGTAGAAAGTGGCCACATAGTTGTGCACCGTGTCGTCCTTCAAGAACTCGTAGGTCTCCGGGAACAGGTAACCCTCGCATTTCATGAAGCGGTCCGGCGCATCGGCGTCGTCCGGCACATACTGCCAGAAGGTGTACTCACTGAAATCGCCCTCGTTGGCTTCCTTTAAAAAGTCCTCAGCGCTGCACAGACCTGCGGCTTCCATCTTCTGGGCAATGGCAATGGCCGTGGTTCCCTCCGGGATGGTCACGCGCACCGTTTCGGCCTTGGCGTAAGTGGACAGGACCGCAATAATGGCATCGTAAGAACAGGCGCTCTTCTGCAGGGTAAAATCGCCATACTGCAGCTTTGATGCCGCACCCTTTTGCCCCACATACCAGCGGAACAGATAGGCCGAGCGGATCACACCCGCATCCTTGAGCTTTTGCGCAATGACGGAAACGCCGCTGCCCTGCGGGATGCTCACCGTTACCTCCGTGCCGGGTCTGCCATTGCCGCTGATCTCGTTGTGCGCAAACAGCAGTGCCGCACCGGCAGCCAGCGCCAGCAGCACCACGAGGACCAGCAAAATCTTCCATGCACCGCCTTTTTTGCGGGCGGCATGGGAATGTTTCTGTGCCATGTGCACTCCTTTTTTCCAATCAGTTTTCCATCATCAGGCGCATGTAGCTTTCGGTCACATCGAAGGGCTCGCCGTCAAAGCGGATCATGCCGTATTCCTGCCGGGTGCCCTCGCCGAGGAACAGCGTCTGGGACGCGCCCACGGTGATGACCGCCTTCTCCACGATGACTTCCTTCTCGCGGGCGGCTTCCATCAGCACTTCGGCGGCACGGTCGGTATCGGCCTGCAGCTCCACGAAGTAGAGGGTGTCTTCCTCGCGGAAGTAGATGCCGTAGCCGTGTTCGCTGGAAACGATGGTGGCACCGGCCGAGTAGAGGTCGCCCAGCACCACAGCCATGCGCTCCGGGTCCAGCTGCACCGTGTCGGGCCAGAAGCGCTCCCGCAGTTCGCACAGCTTTTTGGCCGTGACCGAGTCGAACTCGGCCTGGCTCCACAGGTTGCGCTCCACCTCGCGGGGCAGGCACCGCAGCGGGAACGCCCAGGCAAAGCCCTTATCCTGCAGCAGGGCCGCCTGCTCGGGGCCTTTGGGCACCGCCACGGTAAAGCCCGCACCGCGCAGCTTCTGCTGGGCGCACAGGTAATCCAGCAGGCCCGCCAAAATCAGGCTGCCTTCGCCGCACAGGCCATATAAATAGTTGCCGGTACGGCCCTGCAGCGTGACCGGAACAGCCAGCGCCACGGCAACGATCTCGTCATTTTCCTCAGCGACGTAGACGTTCTGCTCGCCTGCAAACTGTTCAATGGCTTTTTTTGCAAATTCTTCGGATTCCTTGCGCTGGCTCTGCCACAAAGCCAGCACCGCCGTTTTGTCTTCCGGCTGCATCAGACGATACATTTCAGGATACCCCCTCTTGTTGAATTTTATGCTGCCCAGTCTGTGGGCCGGTAGTTTTTCTGAGGAGAACGCCATCGGCACGCAGACCTGCTGTCCTGTCAACCTTTCAAGCGCTCCAATACAGCACTTTGCACTTCCGCCTGAATGTCCTCAATGCTGCGCATCGCGCCGCCGCTGGTGCAGTGGACGGTCTGCCAGCCGAGGTGCGCCGCACAGTATTCGGCAGCGGCACGGCTGCGGGCAAGGTACTCGGTGTCCTTTTCGTGGACGTCCTTTTTGCTCTCATCGCCGTGGTAGCGCGCGGTCATCAGCTTCTGGCTCACAGCCGGGTCCACCTGTAAGTAGATCACCTTATCCGGCGCGGGCAGGCCCAGCAGATGGAACTCAAAATCGAACAGCCAGCCGAGAAATGCTTCCCACTGCTCCGGCGGCAGCTTCGAACACTGGTGCACCGCGTTGGAGGTGGTGTACCGGTCGGCGATGACGATGCCGCCGTTCTCATAAAAGCTGCCCCAGTCCTTTTTGTAGCTGGCGTAGCGGTCCACCGCGTAAAAGCTGGACGCGGCGTAGGCATTCACATCGTCGGGTTTTGAGCCAAACTGCCCGGCCAGATACATCTTGACCAGCGCGCTGGAATCGCTCTCGTAGTTCGGGAAGGTGACCTCCCGCACAGAAAAGCCCTGCGCGGCAAGATGCGCCGCCAGCAGCTTTGCCTGGGTGGCCTTGCCGCTGCCGTCCAGCCCTTCCAGGACGATCAGTCTGCCCTTGCTCATACGGCGGCACCTTCCTTGATAGCGGCATATCTTGCGCGCACCTCGGCCGTTTTGCCGCAGCACATCTTGCCCTCCGGGCAGGGGCCGCTGACGCAGGCCGGGCCGGACTTTGCAAAGATGTGCGGGGCCACGGGGTACACCAGCTCAAACATCTTTTCGGCCAGCTCCCGGATCTCCCACTGGGCGCGGCTGCAGCAGCGCAGGTGGAAGAAGTTCTGCAGGCTGCGGGCGTTCATGGTGACCACCATCTTGGTCTCGCAGGCGTTGGGCAGCACAAAACGGGCGTCCTCATTGGCCTGCTTGCTGGCCTTGGCGCGGGCCTGCTTTTCCGGCATTCCCTCGGCCATCAGGCGGGCGGTGTGGCCTTCTTCCAGCTTGTGGGCAAGGTCGAGATAGCGCCTGGCGTCTTCTTCCATGCTGGCGAGGAAGGCTTCCTTTGCTTCGGGAATGGCCTCGATCTCAGGCGGCACCACATAGCGGAAATCGTCCAGACGCACATAGCGCTGGCTCTGCACGCTGAAGGACGCAATGCGGTGGCGGGTGATCTGGGCCAGCAGGGTGCGGCTGACGCCCTCGATGCCAAAGGTGAAGCTGGCGTGCTCAATGGGGCTTGCATGGCCGAGATCACTGAGCATGGTGAGGAACTTTGCGGTCTTTTCCTCGGTCAGGCCGTCCAGCAGGTCGGTGATGTGGGCGTCGGAATAGCACAGCTTTGCCGCAGCGGCCACCACCTTTTCCGGTTCCGGGGTATGGGCGATCAAACGAACGGTCATCATAAGCGTGTCATTCCTCCGTAATCTTGGTCAGCGGCGCAAAGTTCGCCATGGTCTTTTTGATGCCGACCTTTTCAAAGTTGATCTCGACGATCTGGTCCCCGGCGGCGGGTTTGACCGCCACCACCTGGCCGCGGCCGAACACCTTGTGCTCCACGATATCGCCGGGCTCGTAGTGTTTGGGGCCGGTGGAGACCGGTTTTGGGGCCGGTGTGCCTGTAAAGTTTATCTGCTTTGCAGCATTTCGTTGCGCTGCACCGTTTGTTTTTCCAGAACCATAGGCAGAGCCGTAACCAGAACCATATCCGGCGCTTCCGCCGCTGCGGCCATAGCCGGAGCCATAACCGCCAGCGCTCTGACCCCGGTTCGCGTAGGCCGAGCCGAAACCACGGCCCTCACCGGCGTTGTATTCGCGGTTCAGATAGCCGCTGCGGCCGCCGGAACTGTAGCCCGAACCGTAACCGCCGCCGTATCCCCCGCCGCCGTATCCCCCGGCGCTGCGGCCCCAGCCGGACGGCCCGGAGTAACCGGACGCACCGCCCGGCACCGTGTCGCTGTAGCTGCTGCCCCAGCCGCCCAGACGGGAACGCTGTTCCAGCACCGGGCTGCGGGTCTCCTCGATGTACTCCGGCTCGATCTCGCGCAAAAAGCGGCTGGGCTCGTTGCGCTGGGTGCGGCCATAGAGCATCCGGGACACGCTGTTGGAGATGTAGAGCTCCTTTTTGGCGCGGGTGATGCCCACATAGGCAAGACGGCGCTCCTCCTCAAGGTCCGCTTCGGAATACTTGCTCATCTCGCTGGGGAAGACGCCCTCCTCCATGCCGATGAGGAACACATAGGGGAACTCCAGGCCCTTGGCCGAGTGGATGGTCATGAGCACCACCTGATCGGCGCTCTCGTTGTAGCTGTCGATGTCGCTGATGAGGGCGATGTCTTCCAGATAGCCTTCCAGCGTGGCTTCCTCGCCGTGCTGGTCGCAGTAATTTTTCACGTTGTTCACCAGCTGGCCCAGGTTCTGCAGGCGGTCGGCCGCGTCCTCGTGGCCCTTGGCGGCGTCCGCTTCCAGCATGGCCTTGTAGCCGGTCAGCTCAATCACATCGGATGCAAATTCGTCCAGCGTGCGGGTCTCCAGCGAATCCTGCAGGCGCTGATAGATCTGCCAGAACTTCAGCAGCGGCATCACCGCGCGGCTGAGCTTTGCGTACTGGTCGGCATGGCTGATGATATCCAGCATGCTCACACTTTCCTGCGCGGCAAGGTCGGCGATAACTTCCACCGTGGTGTTGCCGATCTTGCGGGCCGGCTCGTTGATGATGCGGCGCAGGCGCACGTCGTCGCGCGGGTTCGCCACGATGGACATGTAGGAGTGGATATCCTTGACCTCTTTGCGGTCGTTGAAGCGCTGGCCGCCCACGATCTTATGCGGGATACCCGCGCGGGTGAAGTAGCTTTCGATGGGGGCCGACTGGGCGTTCATGCGGTAGAGGATGGCGTGGTCGGCCAGATGGCCGCCCGCCTTGAGGTGCTGGCCGATGACGTCCGCAATGTGCATCGCTTCGTCCTGCTCGTTCTCGGCGGTGTACACCTGCACCTTGTCGCCCTCGCCGTTGTCGGTCCACAGGGTCTTGCCCTTGCGCTCGGTGTTGTGCTGGATGACGCAGTTGGCGGCGTTCAGGATGTTGGAGGTGGAGCGGTAGTTCTGCTCCAGCCGGATGGTCTTGGTGCCCGGGTAGAGCTTTTCAAAGTTGAGAATGTTCTCGATGGTGGCACCGCGGAAGCGGTAGATGCTCTGGTCGTCGTCGCCCACCACGCAGATGTTGCGCTCCGGGCCGGTGAGCAGGCTCACCAGACGGAACTGCGCCACGCTGGTGTCCTGATACTCGTCCACCAGCAGGTAGCGGTATTTGTTCTGGTAGAACTCCCGCACGTCCGGGTGCTCGGCCAGCAGCTGCACGGTCTGGTAAATGAGATCATCGAAGTCGAAAGCACCGGCTTCTTTCAAACGCTTCTCGTAGGCCGCATAGATGCGGGCGGTCAGGGCACCTTTGGTGTCCTTGGCGGGGCTGGCAAGGGCCTGCTCCGGGCTGACCAGCTGGTCCTTCCAGCGGCTCATCTGGTTGATGGCTGCTTTGATGGGCAGGAATTTGTCATCCACATTCAGGTCCTTGTAAACGGCCTTCATCACCCGCTGGGAGTCATCGGTATCGTAGATGGTAAAGCTGCGGGGGTAGCCGATCTCCTCGGCCCAGCGGCGCAGGATGCGCACACAGGCCGAGTGGAAGGTGGACGCAAACACCTCGTCGCCTTCCTCGCCGCCCAGCATCCGGCGCAGACGCTCTTTCAGCTCCCCTGCCGCCTTGTTGGTAAAGGTAATGGCCATCACGTTCCAGCTGCGCACAGCGTTCTGGCGCAGCATGCCGTCCAGCCAGCTGGGCGCGTCGGTGCCGGTCATGATGGCATTGCGCAGGGCTTTCACGTCGTCCTCAGTGGCCGGACGGGGCGTCTGCCTGGAACCGTGGGCCGAGCCGAACCGGATGAGGTTTGCAATGCGGTTGACCAGCACGGTGGTCTTGCCGCTGCCTGCACCGGCGAGGATGAGCAGTGGGCCGTCGGTGGTGAACACCGCCTGCCGCTGCATGTCGTTCAGGCGGCCGAACTGCTTTTCAATATAGGTATCGCGCAGCGCGCAGAATTCCTGTGTGAGATCTGTTGCCATGGTTTCCCCTGTTCCTTTTCTGTTTATACTATCAAAGTACAGTATACCACATTTTAAAAACGTTGTACATAAAAACAGGCAAGACGATTTAGAATGCCCTCCGCGCTGCTCTGGGCATTTTCAGCGGAAAAATATTTTTATAATTAGTAACTCCGAAAAGCCTGCGGGCTTTTCGGAGTTACTTTTTCACGGGAAGGGTCGCAACGGCAAACAGCAGTTGCTGCTGTCGGCCTGCGGCCGTCGCGCAGCGACTTTAAATGGCGAAACACAAAAAAGCGTTGAGCGAAGCGGCTTGCTTTTTTGTATGGAGCCTTTCTGCTTTGGGGTTGAAAGGGGCGAGCAGCCCCTTTCTCGTGGGTCCAGCGCGTCGAAATCGCTGGCACTTTTCTGGTTCTCTTTTGGTGCCAAAAGAGAACAAACTCCGCCCAGCGAGAACTTTTAAAGAAAGTAACAAACAAAAACCGCCCGGCAGCTCTTGCGAACTGACGGGCGGGAAAATGCCTTTTTCAGGAAGTGCTTAGCCGAAGATGTTGATCAGGATACCAGCAGCAACGGCAGAACCGATAACACCGGCCACATTGGGGCCCATAGCGTGCATCAGCAGGAAGTTGGAGGGGTTCTCGCTCTGACCCACCTTCTGGGAAACGCGGGCAGCCATAGGCACAGCGGAAACGCCTGCGGAACCGATCAGGGGGTTCACCTGGCCGCCGGTCAGCTTGTACATGACCTTGCCGCACAGCACACCGGCAGCAGTGCCGAAGGAGAAGGCGATCAGGCCCAGCACGATGATGAACAGGGTGCGGGTGTTCAGGAAGGTGTTGGCAGAGGTGGTGCAGCCAACGGACAGCGCCAGGAAGATGGTGATGATGTTCATCAGCTCATTGCCGGCGGTCTTCTGGATACGGTCCACGACGCCGCACTCCTTCATCAGGTTGCCCAGCATCAGCATACCGACCAGAACGGCGGCATCGGGCACGATCAGGGACACGATGATGGTGACCATGATCGGGAAGATGATCCTCTCGGTCTTGGAAACGCTGCGCAGCTGCTTCATCACGACGGTACGCTCTTTCTTGGACGTCAGAGCCTTCATGATGGGCGGCTGGATGACGGGCACCAGAGCCATGTAGCTGTAGGCCGCAACAGCGATGGAGCCCAGCAGCTCAGGAGCCAGACGGGAGGTAACGAAGATGGCGGTGGGGCCGTCGGCACCGCCGATGATGGCGATGGCAGCGGACTGCTTCTGGGTGAAGTCCACCAGGCCGGTCGCGGCCAGCAGACGGGCACCCATGTAAGTACCAAAGATGCCGAACTGTGCGGCAGCGCCCAGCAGCAGGCTCTTGGGGTTGGAGATCAGGGGTGCGAAGTCGGTCATGGTGCCGATGCCGAGGAAGATCAGCGGCGGGTAGATGCCCAGCTTGACGCCCATGTAGAGCATATCGGCCAGACCGCCGTTGTTCAGGATCTCGACCCACATGGGGTGCTCCAGACCGTCACCAACGAAGTACTGCATGTGGATGATGCCGCTGCCGGGGAGGTTGGCAAGGATCATGCCAAATGCCATGGGCAGCAGGATCAGGGGTTCGAACTCCTTGACGATGGCCAGGTACAGCAAAAAGCAGCCCACCGCGATCATGATCGCGTACAGGTAGCCGCCCGGCTCGCCAAAGCGTGCAAAGCCGGAACTTTGGAAAATACCGACCAGAGTATCAATAAACTGTGTCATGTTCTTCCTCCTGTGTTAAAACGGGGCCGTGGTGTCGTTCACACCGGCCTTGCCCCAGCCGTTGGTGCCGCGGCGCACCGCCTTGAGGGTGTACTTGCCATTGCCCATTGCGTGGATGGCGGCCATGATGGCAGCCACCACATCACCGGGAATGCCTTCCTCCACCTGGGGAGCCGGAGCAGCGGCCTGCTGCACCGGGGCAGCGGGCTTTGCAGGGGCGGCAGGCTTGGAGGCAGCAGCCTTTGCGGCAACCTTCTTCTTGCCCAGACCGTCGAAGATCTTGCCCTCCAGCGTGATGATCGCCATCAGCAGCACGAGGATCAAGAACACCAGCACGATACCGGTAACGGTAACGACGACGTCAAAACCTAAATCCATGGTTTTTCCTCCTGTTTCTCAACGATTCGCAGCCGGTGCAGGCACCGGCCGCAAAAACACGATTTGGAAATATTATACCTTATTTTCCCATTTAATTCAACAAAAATGGACAAATTTTCTTTTTTCCCGCAACATTCTTACCGGCGGCCGATACGCGGGGTGGCGTCGGTGAAGCCGGTCTCCAGCTTGTCGCCGATGCCAAGGCTCATGGCCGTGCCCAGGGCCACGCAGTTGACGGGGTCGGGCGAGACGGTCACTTCCACCTTCAGCTCCTGGGCCAGATACTCGGTCAGGCCGTGCAGCTGGGCACCGCCGCCGGTGAGCATGACGCCGTTGCGGTAGATGTCACCGGCCAGCTCCGGAGGGGTCTTTTCCAGCACCTGATGAGCCGCCGTGCCGATCTGCTCGCTGAGCATCATCACCGGCTCGTACAGGTCATCGGTGGACACGTTCACGCGCACCGGCAGGCCGGTGAGCAGGCTGCGGCCCTTGATCTCCATGGTCTCGTGGAAATCGGTCTTCTGGGGGCAGCAGGCCACGTTTTTCTTCAGTTCCTCGGCGGTACGCTGGCCGATGGCCACGCTGTACTTGTTGCGCACGTACTTCAGAATTTCTTCATCGTAGTGGTTGCCTGCCACGCGCACGCTGGTGGCCTTGACCTTACCGCCAAGGCTCAGCACGGCGATATCGGTGGTGCCGCCGCCGATGTCGATGATCATACGGCCGTCGGGCTGGGTGATGTCGATGCCGGAGCCGAGGGCGGCGGCAATGGGCTCGTCGATCAGGTAGACCTGGCGGGCACCGGCGGCCACCACGGCCTCCACCACGGCGTCGCTCTCGATGCCGGTGATGGCGGCGGGCACGCAGACAGCCACCCGGGGTTTGACCATGTGGGAGCTGTACACCTGCTTGACGAAGCGGCAGATCAGCTCACGGGTCATGGTGTGGTCGCTGATGACGCCATCCTTCAGCGGGAAGATGGCGGAGATGTAGTTCGGGGTGCGGCCCACCATAGCAAGGGCCTTATCGCCTGCTTCCAGCACGGTCTTCTTGCGGGTATCCATTGCCACAACGCTGGGCTGGTTGAGCACAACGCCCTTGCCCTCCTGCGCGATGATGATGGTGGTGGTACCGAGGTCGATACCGATATCGTTCTGTGCCATAAGATCTCTGTTCCTTTCGTTCCTCTATCGTCATAACGGCCCGGCGGACCCGCCCGGCCGGAAATCATACCAGTGTACAGTATAGCATAGTTGCGGGAAAAAGTATACCGGTTTTGAGGGGGAAACCCTCTCAGTCAATGCTTCGCATTGCCAGCTCTCCCGAGGGGAGAGGTGTCACCGAAGGTGACGGAGAGGGCGCATCTACCCTCATGCGCCGCAGCGCACATCATCTGCGTCAGCAGACATCATGCCGCAGGTGCATCATTGCGAAGCACATCATTCTTCCCTGTCCGTTTCCTCCGGCGGCAGGGCCTCCTGCAAAAGGCGGGCAAGGCCGCTGTAGCGCAGGTTCTGGCGGATGTTGCTCATCATGCGGTTTACAACGTCCCGCCTGCCCGCCACGATGCACAGTTTCCGGGCGCGGGTGACGCCGGTATAGAACAGGTTGCGGTAGCAAAGGCGCGGCGGCACCTGCGCCACCGGCAGGATCACCGCCGGGAACTCGCTGCCCTGGCTCTTGTGCACCGTGATGGCGTAGGCGATCTCCAGCTCATTGAGGTTCTCGGCCGGGTAGATGAGCCGCCGGTCGTCCATGCGCACCACCATGGAGCGGTCCCGCGTGTTGATGCTCTCCACGATGCCGATGTCCCCGTTGTAGGCACCCACGCCCTGTTCCCCGCCGATGCGGTTCCAGACGATCTCGTAGTTGTTGCGCACCTGCATGACCTTGTCGCCCACCCGGAACACCCGGGACGCGCTCTGCAGCTGGGGCTTGCCCTTCTGCTCCGGGTTGAGCAGGTTCTGCAGTTCCACGTTCAGCGCCTGGGTGCCGGTAGGCCCGAGCTTGGTGGGGCAGAGCACCTGAATATCCTTGATGGGGTCGAAGCCATAGCTGCGCGGCAGCCGGGTGGTGACGAGGTCGCACACCAGCTTCTGGGCCGCGTCGCCGTCCGACTCCAGAAAGAAGAAGTCGTCGGTCTTGCCGCCCTTTTTCAGCGGTTCACTGGAGATGATGCGGTGGGCATTCTCCACGATGAGGCTGCGGGCCGCCTGCCGGAAGATCTCGTTCAGGCAGACGGTGGGCACACAGCCGGAGCGGACGATCTCGCCCAGAATGTTGCCCGGGCCCACGCTGGGCAGCTGGTCGGCGTCGCCCACCATGATGATGCGGCAGCTGTAGCGCAGGGCCGCGATCAGGGCCTGAAACAGCTTCACGTCCACCATGCTCATCTCGTCCAGAATGACCACGTCGCACTTGAGCAGGTTCTTGTCGTTGTGGATGAAGCTGACCACCCCGCCGGTGTAGTCCACCTCCAGCAGGCGGTGGATGGTGCTGGCCTTGCGGCCGGTCAGCTCGCTCAGGCGCTTGGCCGCGCGGCCGGTGGGCGCGCACAGGGCCACCCGCTCGGCCTGATTTTCCAGCAGCTGCAGAATGGCGTTGACGGTGGTGGTCTTGCCGGTGCCGGGGCCGCCGGTGAGCACAAGGCAGTTCTCGGTCATGGCCT
>ENA-UOJO01002772-UOJO01002772.1-human-gut-metagenome-genome-assembly--contig:-P57-NODE-2772-length-17585-cov-9.796007_pt1 | contig 17585 bp, 15 predicted proteins | sample MGYA00242351_ERZ723898 | MGnify/ENA metagenome assembly ERZ723898 | reverse complement strand
CTTTCTCAACCTTGATTTTCTATATATCTTTTCAGCATTTGCAGACAAAAATAATATGATATTGTAATAGGTATTTGTGTCTGTTTTTAGATTTCCATGTTCCCATGCCATGAGTATACAATAATTTCTGATTTTTGGCTACCTTAACCCACCGTCTAAAGCCAGTGGGATTGCGGTAGCCCTATTTCAAATGCCCTTTTCTATGACCTGAAATTTGAAAATTGATATTCTTTTACATAATTAGAAGATCCTCGCTTCATCAACACAATTAAAAAAAATAGCATCAGTTAGTTTTTTCTAACCAATGCTATTTTAACATAATTCCTTCACAATTTAAATCACATAATCGATGTCAGGTCTCGTTTTGTTTTGGCAATTCCTCTTCTTCTGCAGAAACCGCTTCCGCAGAAACTTCATCCCAGATAGCTTCGTATTTCTTCAGACTTTCCGAGCCATTTTCCAGGCACACAAGTTCATACGTACTTCCGTCTTTCAGGTTTACCCGAAAACTGATCACCGTTCCACCGGACTCCACCTCGCCGTTCTTCGGATTGCCTGCCGAAATCAGATCCTCACATGCAGTCTCCAATTCACTGGAATCTGTTACCACTTTCTTTTCTGCCTCCACCGGAAGAACATAGCGATAGATTTCCATGCTTTGCGCATTTTCTGTCTGGAAAGGTGCGTCCTGCTTTTGTCCGCAACCCACGCTGAGCATGCCTGTAAATAACACCAGCGACAGTACCCACAATAACTTTTTCCTCATAAATTTTCCCTCCTATAACCAACGGAAAATTTCCGTTCCTTTTTTCTTAAGCCACATCAAAAGCAGCACACTGACTGCAATCAGTACAATTGTCAGAATCACAAGATACAAAGCCGCACCCATATGCCAGCCGACCGTAATATAAACACCGCCAATCACCAGCGAGAATCCCCAGCCGCCAAACATTTCAATCATGACGCTGATGCTCTGTTTGATTGGCGCAAGCTCATTGGTCCATGTCAGGTTCGGCATCTTAAGACCAAGCATCAGTCCGAACAAAGCCATAAAAAGGACAAACAAAACGGAAACGACCACTCCAAGAAGCAGCTCCCAAAAGTCAGCTTGAAGAACAATGCACATACAGATGTCACAGAAAAGCACCGGAATTCCGGTGACCAGAATCTGCACCATAAGTTTTGCGCGCAACGCATCCCACGGCTGAACCGGAAGCGACTGTGCAATCCATATGTTCTTTCCTTCCAGTGAAACAGACGGAACGACCATATCATTCATGGATGCGATCATACAGATGACTGTCACAACAATGACAACCGGAATTCCATTTCCGCCACCGGTGCCAAAAAACTGCGTCATCATTTTTGTAAAAGCATTGCCTTTTACCACGAGCACAACTCCAAGAACGAGTAAAAATATCGCGCCAAGACCACAGTTTAACATGTAAGTCGGACTTGCCGTAAAACGCCCGAACTCCTTTGCGAGCATTGCCTGAAACATATTTTTGGATTTAATTTTCTTTTCCTTGTAGGCAACTCTTGCTGTCTTCCCGCTTGCAGTCACAATCGAAAGAAAACTTCTCGATAAAAGCCAGAAAGTAAGCGCACAAATTCCAAAGATAACAACCGCACACACAATGATTGCCAGCACATCGCCTTCACCTACACGGCCAAACAGGTAGAGCGGATATACCGAGGCTTTGACTTTCTTTCCATAAGTCTCTGCATGAAGAAGGATTTCCTCTATCACACTCTGTGCCTTGTAAAACACAAAATAGTATGCTGCAAAAAATACCAGTGAAACAAACACGGTAAGAAAACTCTTATTTTTCAGTTTCATACTGATTTTTGCGACGCACCAGCCCAGTGCACATGATAAGATCAGCACAATCACAGATACCAATAGTACAAGTAAAATGCACCCGATCACTGCTGCAAATGTAACCGGTACAACGACCCAGTAAACACTGACTGCCGGTACAATCACCACTGCAGAATACATCAATCCAAGCAGATATACACTGGCAAGCCTCGATGCCAGAATGCTCCGCACCGGAATCGGAAGTGACAAAAGCAGGTCGTTATCTTTTGACATATACAGACCGGAATATGTATTAAACACACTGCCGAACGCACCGAGTGCAATCGCGATCAGACTCATCATCAAAAAGTACAGCCAGCTCATATGCAGCATGGCAAAAGGCCCGCAAAGCGTCACCGATAAATAAGTAAACATTCCCCCTAAAATTCCGACCATGACCACCAGATACAGAAGGATGAACATCACCGTTGACGTCATGGAACGCTTTTTATTCTTCTTTGCATCGTAGAAATATCCGCGGAAAATTTCTGTCATCTGTTTCTTTAAAAGTGTTCCAAACATTATTCTCCCTCCAATTCCAGAAATACTTCTTCGAGGCTGTCATCACCCTTTACTTCTTCCATGGTGCCGGAACGAATCAGCTTTCCACCTTTGATGATTGCGACCTTATCGCAAAGTTTCTCTGCGACCTCAAGCACATGGGTAGAGAAGAAAATAGCACCACCATTGTCGCAGACTTCCCGCATCATTCCTTTTAACAGATGGGAAGCTTTCGGGTCCAGACCGACAAACGGCTCATCCATAATGATCAGTTTCGGATCATGCATCCATGCTGCAATGATCGCAAGTTTCTGTTTCATTCCGTGTGAATATGCAGCAATCGGCTGTCCCAAATCGTTCGTAAGTTCAAACAGCTCCGCATACTTTCGGATACGTTCCTGGCGGGTGTTTTCATCCACACCAAACACATCTGCTATAAAATTCAGATATTTGATTCCGGTCATAAAATCATACAGATCCGGATTATCCGGGATATAGGCGAATTTCTTTTTGCATGCGAGCGGCTGCTCCCTGATGGAAATGCCATCGATTGTAATCTCTCCCTCATCAAACTGTAAAATGCCAACCACTGATTTCAGTGTCGTCGTCTTTCCAGCGCCATTGTGTCCGATGAATCCGTAGATTTCGCCCGGCTGAATGTGAAGCGAAAGATCGTCCACCGCTTTCTTGCCTCCGTATACTTTTGTCAAATGTTCAATTTTCAGCATAATCCAAACTCCTTATATTTTATTATTATCCCTATCTATTATTCTACTTTCGTGCAGCAGGCAATTCCAAGACCATCCGGTCCAATATGACAGGATAATCCAAGTGATAAATTATCGCACATGACATCGAGTCCCGGAAAATTTTCTTTGATCTGTGCAACCCATTCTCTGGTCACTTCCTCCGTTGAGCTGGATGCTGCCATCAAATATACTTTTCCGGCTTCATAGGCATCTTTGAAAGTCGTTGCAAATTCCTTTTTGATTGCATCGATCATTGCTTTTCTTGCGTTTTTGATACCGCGGCATTTCTGATAAACATCCAGTTTTCCTACACCAAATTTCATGACCGGCTTAATATTTAATACATCCGCAGCCACTGCTGCAACGGAACTGATACGCCCGCCTTTTTTCAGATAACTTACCGTACTAAGCCCAACGTAAATGACCATATTCTCCCGATTGTCTTCCAGAATCTTTTTAATTTTTTCTGCGGAATATCCCTTGCCTGCCAGTTCCACAGCATCAAGCACAGAGCGATGCATCGGTGTAGAAACACGACCATTGTCTACAACAAAAACTTTTCCTGCATATGGCTCATCCTGCGCCATCGCCTGCGCAGTCATACAGGAACCACTCAGACCGCTGCTGATTGGAATATAAACAAGTTCCTCATACTGTTCCAACATGGTATCCCACATCTTCATCACTTCTTCCGGTGATGGCTGGGACGTCGACACATCAACGCCTTTGCGAAGCCGATCGTAAAACTCTTCCCTTGAAATATCCACACCCTCGCGATATAACTTCTCATCGATATAAAAAGGCATTGGCAATACACCAATTCCAAGTTCATCGGCCTCACTCTGTAAAATACCACTGTGGCTGTCTGTCATAATTCCTGTCTTTTTCATAAATTCATCCTGTCCTCTTTTTTCTGATTGATTTCAGGCCACCATTGACTTCCTGAAATAGTTATGATTTAGTATAACACATTCTCAATAAGAAATGAGTGTTCTGCTTATAATTATATCCTTAAAATTATATAAACAAATGTTTTTTCCTTCCATTGAAAAATTTAAAAAAGCAGACTATAATAGGAATACTGACTGTTTTTCAAAACTTGCAGCGACATTTATACTTCAGAAAGAAAGGCAATTCATATGACAACACAGCAATCCAATCCGCTTGCAACGGACAAAATTTCAACACTGATCGCGCGTTTTTCCGTGCCGAGCATTATCGCAATGCTTGTGAGTGCGGTCTACAATATAGCAGATCAGCTTTTTATTGGAAATGCAGTCGGTACATTGGGAAACGCCGCAACCAATATTGCATTTCCACTTGCAATGATGTGCACCGGGCTCGGTCTCCTGTTTGGAATTGGCGGTGCTGCAGCATTTAACCTGCACATGGGTGCAAACAAAAAAGAAGAAGCTCCTTATTTTGTCGGAAATTCCATTATGATGCTTATGACAACCGGCATTCTTCTGTTCCTGATTACGGAGCTTTTCCTCACACCTCTGCTTATTGGTTTTGGTTCTCCGTCGAATGTTCTTCCGCTGGCCCGCCAGTACGTACGTGTCACAGCAATCGGATTTCCATTCCTGATCTTAACGATTGGAAGCGGACATCTCATTCGTGCAGATGGCAGTCCAAAAATGGCCATGTTCGTGAATATCTCTGGAGCCGTCATCAATATCGTATTGGATGCCGTGTTTGTTCTTATTTTCAAATGGGGCATGTATGGAGCGGCGGCTGCAACCGTGATTGGGCAGATTATTTCAACTATCATTGCTGTCTGCTATCTTCTGCATTACCGTACCGTGAAACTTGAAAGAAAACATTTTATACCAAATATAACCTATTTAGGACAGGTTTGTTCCCTTGGAATGGCATCCGCCATCAACCAAGTTGCGATGATGATCGTACAGATCACGATGAACAATCTTCTGAAAAAATATGGTGCGCAATCTGCATACGGCGATGCGATTCCGATTGCCTGCGCCGGTATTGTAATGAAGGTCAATCAGCTTTACTTCTCCGTGATCATCGGTTTATCCCAGGGAAGTCAGCCAATTCAAAGTTTCAACTACGGAGCGAAACAGTATAAACGTGTAAAGGATTCCTACCGCATGGCAGTCACAGTCGGTGCGATTGTTTCCATCACATCCTTCCTGTTATTCCAGATTTATCCACGGGAAATTCTTCGACTGTTTGGAAACGGAACGAAAGAATACTTTGATTTTGGAATTCGCTATTTCCGCGTTTTCCTGCTGTTTACCTGGCTAAACTTTATGCAGCCGATTTCGTCGACCTTCTTCAGTTCAATCGGAAAGGCATATAAAGGAACCTTCCTTTCCCTGACGAGACAGATTCTGTTTCTCCTTCCACTGATGCTGATCTTCCCGCATTTCTTTGGAATCATGGGAGTGTTGTATGCCAGCCCGGTAGCCGATTTACTTTCCTTTGCCGTCGGACTCGGAATGGTGATCCAGGAGTTCCGCTACATCAACCGGCTGGAACTCGAGGCATCTGCATCCTAACGCAGAATTATTGTGTAAAATTACCATTTATAACTACAAATTAAAATCAAATATTTTTAACAAAAAAGCGGAACCCGTGCTTAAACCTGCACGGTTCCGCTTTTTATTTCATCTTATTCTATCTTCTTTTTCATATTTCGATGATCTGTTTATTATTTCTCTTCTGCACCGATATGTGTTCTCAGTTTGTTCTTGATCTCATTGTCAATCTTTTCTACGAACTCATCCAATGGGAGTACGGTTGTATCTTTCTCTCCATGAAGACGGAAGGAAACGGTACGATCTTCTTTCTCATTGAAGCCGACAACCAGAAGATAAGGAACTTTCTGCACCTGACCTTCACGCATACGATAGCCAAGCTTCTCGGATCTGTCGTCTAACTCTACACGGACATTCTTCTCTTCCAATGCATTGCAGATTTCCTGTGCATATGCAGTCAGTTCTTCGTTGTCTGTCTTAACAGGCATGACACGAACCTGAACAGGTGCCAGCCATGTTGGAAGATTTCCCTTTGTCTCCTCAAGGATATATGCCATGAAACGATCCAAAGATCCGAGGATTGCACGATGCAGTACAACCGGAGTCTGCTTCTCTCCATTTCTGTCGATATAAGACAGGTTGAATTTTGCTGGCAGACAGAAGTCAAGCTGGCAGGTAGATAATGTAATTTCATTGCCGACAGCCGGCTGTACATTTACGTCCAGCTTTGGTCCGTAGAAAGCAGCTTCTCCGATTTCTTCTGTATATTCAATGCCAATGTCATTCATTACTTTACGAAGTGCATCCTCTGCCTTGTTCCACATTTCATCATCATCGTGATATTTCTCTTTGTTCTCTGGATCACGAAGAGACAGTACACAACGGTAATTGGTAATTCCAAAATCCTTATATGTGCTGAAAATCAGATCCACAACCTTTTTAAATTCGTCCTCGATCTGCTCCGGTGTAACGAACAAATGCGCATCATTCTGACAGAAATGTCTTCCACGCTCGATTCCCTTTAAAGTTCCGCTGGACTCATAACGGAAATCATGTGCGATCTCACCGATACGGATTGGAAGATCTTTGTAGGAATGTCTTCTGTTTGCGTAAATCATCATATGATGCGGACAGTTCATTGGACGAAGTACAAAGGATTCTCCCTCCATCTCCATCGGTGGAAACATGTTCTCTTTATAGTGATCCCAGTGTCCGGATGTTTTATAGAGATTTACGGTACCGACACAAGGTGTCATAACATGCAGGTAACCAAGCTTTCTCTCTTTGTCTTTGATATATTTTTCCAGCTCTTGCCAGATTGTGTATCCCTTTGGAAGAAACATTGGAAGTCCACGTCCAACCAGATCATCGACCATGAACAGGTTCATGTCTTTACCGATCTTTCTGTGATCTCTTTCCTTTGCTTCCTCGAGCAACTTCAAATGTGCCTCAAGTTCTTCCGGTGTCGGGAAACATACACCATAAATTCTCTGCAATACTTTGTTCTTGCTGTCACCCTTCCAATATGCGCCGGAATGACGGATCAGTTTAAAGTTTCTGCAAAGCTTTACATTATCTACGTGCGGTCCACGGCACAGATCTGTGAAATCTCCCTGATCATAAACAGTGATGTTGCCATCTTGCAAATCCGAAATCAAATCCAACTTGTACTCATCATCTTTGAACATTTCCATTGCTTCTGCCTTGGAAACCTCACGACGGATAATCTTCTTTCCGGATTTTGCCACTTTCTTCATTTCTTTTTCAATCTTTTCGATATCCTCGTCACGGATTACATCATCCCCGAGATCTATGTCATAATAAAATCCTTCGGCAACAACCGGTCCTACCCAGAACTTTGCCTGTGGATACAAATGCTTGATTGCCTGTGCCATCAAATGTGCACAAGAATGATTCAATGTGTTTAACTGTTCGTCTTCTTTAAAGTTTACCATAATTTTATTGACTCCTTTTTCTATAATCTTTTGCTGTGTAGAGAATTCCAAAGGAAATTCCTATACAGTAAAAAACACCCTCAGGTACTTTCATACCTAAGGGTGCATAATTTACACGGTTCCACCTTATATTTCACTCCGGAGTGTTCTCTTAAATAACTCCTTATAGCTTTAACGCAGCTACACGGTAACGCTTGATTGATTTCACGTACAGCTCAAGAATGGTCTTCATGTAATCTTCCCATAAGTGGCTTCCAGCGTCTGTCACTCTCTCTGTATGGTTCAACTGCACTACTTTTTCTTTCATCGCTTTTGTTTATTTCGTTTGCATTGTACCACGATATTTCATGTAATACAATAGGATTATTTTTATTTTTTCAAAGAAAACTTGTTAATCAGGTCATTCATGGTCACAGCCTGTGCAGATAACTCCTCACTGGTTGCAGAAGTCTCTTCTGCATTTGCGGAGTTGGACTGAACAACTTCGGAAATCTGGTTAATTCCCTGCTCTGCCTGTTCCATTGCCTTTGTCTGCTCATTTGCAATCTCACTCAGTTCCTGGGAAGAAGCTGCTACGGACTTCATACCACTGATAACTTTCTCGATGGAAACACTCACGCGCTCTGCTGCCTCATTGCCTTCATTGGTAACTTCGATGGCTCCCTCGATCAGCTCACGGGTATCAACAGCGGCCTTCGCGCTCTGCTCAGAAAGACTTCGTATCTGATCTGCAACGACAGCAAATCCCTTGCCAGCTTCTCCTGCTCTGGCAGCCTCGATTGCGGCATTTAAAGAAAGAAGGTTGGTCTGACTTGCAATATCTTCGATTTCAGAAATAATATTCTCAATCTGCTTTGATGTCTCATTAATACGGGCAATGACATCAACCATTCCCTGCATCTCTGTATGACTGTTGTCAGCTTCCTTTGCATATTGCTGTGCAATCTTGTATGTTTCATTCAACTTCTCAGATGTCTTTTCCACACCTTCCGTAATATCTGCGAATGTAGCCTGCAGCTCCTCAATGGAAGCAGACTGATCCATAGCGCCCTCTGCCATCTCCTGTGCTGCTTGTGCCAGGTTGTTGGAACCTGCTGCAACAAGAGAAGATGCATCATTAATCTTGCTCATAACATCGTTCATCTGGTGCTTCATCCGGCTCATTGCCATAAGAAGTCCTACAAAATCTCCAGCATACTTATCTTTTACTTGTGAAGTAATCGTGTAATCACCTTCGGCCATCTTTCCAAGTAACATATCGGAATCAGAAATAATTATACGCAAATCAGCAGCCATATCGCTGGCAACATGAATCATATCTGCAATCTCATCCTTTGAATCTGTCGTTGGGAACTCAGATTCCAAATCTCCTTTTGAAAATGTCTCCAGACGTTTCTTTAACGCGTCCAAAGGTGTTGAAATGCCAACTGCAACTTCTGTTCCAATCTTCATTGCGATTACATAAGCAACAATAATAATTACGATAACAAGAATAAGTGCAACGATCGACAGCACACCCAATCTGGCTTTGAGCGCATCTCCCTCCGTAACTTTCTTATCCATGAGAGAAACCATACTTTTGTAGATCTCATTATATGCCGGTGTAAGTTCTGCGCTTGCCCTCTGCTCTGCCTGTTTCTGTACATCCGAGTCTGCAGCATTCATACCGAGATTTTTGATTTCTTCATCGATTTTCCAATAATCTTCCAGTTTACTATTTACATCATCGTAAATCTTAGCTTCTGCTTTTGTCTTGACTGTATCGCCTACCTCGCTCCAATACTTTTCAAAAGACTCTTTCTTTGTATCATGATTCTCTGACAAAGTGCTGAGCACACCTGGATCCGTATAACCAATCAAGCCACGAGTACAGCTACGTGTCTCTGTAAAGGCAACCATTGATTTTCCAATATCTCCCTGCGAGAATCCGTAATATTTCAATGCATCCGAATACTGCGTTGACATAATACCCATAACTATAATTGCGATGACACCAGCCAGTGCCGCCAAAACCGTTGTAAAACGGAATCCTTTCTTTAAGCGATTCTGGATACTCAACATCTTCCATTTTTTCCTACTATCTTTCAAATTAAACTCCTCCTATGTTGAATCTTTCTAGTTCTGTTACTTTAGTCCTAACTACTATTATATACCCTTACATAAAATGTACAAGCCAATTTATGTTTTTTATGCAAAATTATTCATTCTGCATAGAACCCCGAATCTTACATTTCAATCGTAAGATTCGGGGTTCTATTTTGTTTCGTAACTATTTAAGGACTTTGTTTATTTAATTTCCTGTATCTCGCCTGCCTGCACAACAATCTGATAACTCTTTCCTGTCTTCAATTGCTTATACATCTGGCTGCTGATCTCATAAGTCTTTGTCTTCTTTCCACGCTGGAACTTCACATAATATGTACTCGTTTTCTCTCCATAGCGCTCTGTGTCTTTTAAGTTTTCTTCCTTGTAATATAATTCTACATCACCATGTTCCTTTGCATGCAGCGTCCGGTCTTTCTTCCACCGCCATATGTAATAATAATACTTCGTGTCATACACCGGCTCATCTACATAATTCGGAACTTCCCGCGTATGGGTGACATAATCATAATCAGGAACAGACTTCGTACTGTGATGGAATGTTCCATCCCCATTATCATCATAAACATCTTCATCATGATAACCGACAATCTCATAAGTCTCATATGTCTCTGTCTTCGTGCCATCCTGGACCTGCCGGTACGTTCGTATTTCCGTAGCTTTCTTATCCAGCTCGGCATCACTTGGCAGCGACCAGTCGGATTCATAACACCTCGTGTTCTTCTCTACTTCAACACTTGACTCCCAGTACTTATCCTTTACCGTTCCATTGTAAGTCTTCGGTGTCAGCATCCACACCAGACCTGTAATAAGTAAAGCAACCGCTATCAGACCAACAATCCAGCCCTTGAATTTCTTATTCTTCTTTGGTGCATCTGCAGGTTTTTGTGGTTGTGGCTTCGGCTTCGGTGGTTCCGGTTTCGGCTCCTCCTTCTTTGTCGATGCCTCCTTCTCCTTTTGAATGTCAAAGTAACTCTTTGTGGTCTTCTCCGCTCCACAAGACGTGCAGGAAGTACTCAAAGCCGAATTGTATGCCCCGCAGAATTCGCACATCCAGACTGCGCCTTTTCCTTTTTTCTTTTCTTACTCTTCCGTCAGCCGGAGATCCTCACCGTCCATATAAAACTTGACGTCTTTTCCCCGTGGTGCTCCACAGTTCGGACAGTCCCGCAACGTTCCCTTAATCTTCTTTGTCTGACATACCGGACAATCCCAGTATCCCATCACATCGTATTCTTTTTCGTTTGCCATAAACTCCTCATTTCACGCATCCAACATATGCAGTATAAATCTTTTCTTACTATATTAAGTTAATTATACTTTGAAATATGCAGAAACTACAATAGTATTTTTGCACGAAATATCCCTATCAAATCAATTCTGACACAAAGTCCCGCAAATACCAACGGATTTTCCCGAAAAAGTACCATAAGACCTGTATTTTTCCCAAAATCCACGGTTTTCAAAATATACCTGGTTCAGACTGGCAATGATATTTTTCTTTCCAAGTGTCTTTACATCACTCTCTAAATAAGCAGATCTGCATTACATAATGCGATCAAAGGTGTTGAATTCACAATCACTCTACGCATTATTCATCTTCTCTATAAATTCATTTTCATCATCAAAGCTAAAAAGAGAAATTCCATTGTCACTTAAATATTTTATATTAAGTTTGTAAACATTTCTGTGCTTCTGTGCCTGATAACATAAGCCAAAAAGAACCGCGCCATCGATATGCCCCCCGGAAACCTGTACACATATCGCGCTGACGCGGTTCTCTAAAAACGCTAAACTCTAATATTCGTCATCTTCCCAATCATCTTCATCATCCCAGTCGTCATCATCCCAGTTGTCTTCATCATTGTAATCATCATATTCCTTCTTGGTAATCACGCTGCATGTTATCGTCTCCTTGGCACCATTTGCCTGAAGCGTGATTGTCACTTTACCGGACTTGAGGCCTTCCACTACCAGATTCCAACCGTTATCTTTGCTTTTGACAACAGAAGCTTTTGCAACAGTCGGATCGGATACCGTTGCTGTAAACTCTCCCATATACTCATACGGATCAACTTCAAGATTAATCTCGGTTTTTTCGCCAACAATACAATACGGTTCTCCATCATAATCATCAAAATTATTTTCCCCGAGAGTAATCGACTTTGCGGTTGTAATCTTTGTGATGTTAGCTCCAAACGTATCTACATAATAATACTTGTTTTTGCCGTAATCATATGCAAAGAACGCACCATTTAAATTTCCGCTGTCCGCCTTGATTGTAAGCGTGCCATCTTTGCGGTTCCATATATAGTACTTTCCTTCATCATCCGTCTTGTCATTCGGTGTCGAACTGTTCAGTTCTGTCAGCCACTTATCGATAGTCTCCTGTGTCACAGCCTGATCCGTGCAACGAATCGTACATTTGTCCCAGCACCAGAATGGTAAGTATGGCATATCCTTTTTGGCTTCTTTATCCGAAATCCAGTCTTCAAAGAACGTGTTATAAGCCTGTCCGGCACACCACTTGACATTCTTGTTTACAACTCTCGGAATCAAGATCGCACATCTGATTGTTCCGACTTTTCTCGTTTTCTTGTTGAGCTTTTCCTTTACGATAATATTAACCCGCTGCTCATCTTTTGTCGGATTTGCAGCTATCACCTTGCCATCCTTCGTCACGGTAAGTAATTTTTTATTAGAAGACTCAAACGTATACTTTGCTTTCTTATTTCTGTTTTCTATCATTTCCTTTGCGGACAGCTTCCATGGATGTACTTTTAAATATCCTTTCTGACCATCAATTGCCCATATGGATTGTTTGTACTCTTCATTCAGTGTTGCCTTTTTTGCCTTTTTACTTGCTGCCTGTGCGTCTGTCGGCATTACCGCAACCGTTGTAAGCAGCAATGCAACTGTCAATAAACCAAGAAGCAGCTTTTTTGCTAATTTCTTATACATTTTCAATTCCTCCTCTGAATTATTGTATAAAATCATATTACAGAATCAACATACTCTTCTTTCCAAAACATGTCAATGACTTTGTTCCTATGTATTCTTCTATCATCATGCAATTACCAAAGTTCTCCCGTAAGATAATAGTCATAATTTATGAGATTACCAAACGGATACGGCGGAGTTGTCAAACTCTCCGGTGCCCGAAGAAGACCTTATGCTGCCCGCATTACAACGGGCTGGTACTATAATGACCAAACCGGAAAACGCGTACAACGCTATCAGATACTAGGGTATGCAGCGACCCGGGCCGAGGCGTTGCAGATACTTGCAAGACCGGAAATCCATGAAAGCACATCCGGGATCAGTCCAATCACGGTCAGAATAACTGAGAACAAAAGCATCAGTGCAAGCGCCTTGGAGGAAACGATTACCACCTTTGGATTTGTGGACGACCACTTGATTGCAACAGCCGGAGCGCCTTTTACACTCAGCTGTTTTGTCTCCTTTATCGCCAGAAGTGCCGAATTCGTCGACATCTGCACAAGAATCGTATTAATCGTAAGTTTACATATCTGCTGGTCGTTAATGCTGACAATAACCGTTGTCTTTCCGACGCTATACGGAGTAATCGTCAGCACGTTTTTATCCAGATCAGTATCCACGCCAACCCGTGAATTCGATGAACTGCAGGACAAAACTACCGTGTCCCAGTCTTCGGTGTATCGCTTATGCCACGATCTTTTATAATTCCATCAGATCATCCGGGCGACAATACAATGCCTGCGCCAGCCGGATTACATAATCCACCCGCGCATGATTGATATTTTTCTGCTTCTGCTCATACTGTTGTATCGTCCGAAGAGGGACATCCGCTTTCTCTGCAAGTTCCCGCTGGCTTAAACAAATACGTTTGCGGTACTCCTGTAATCGTGCAACTTGCCGCTCCTGTCGCATCTCATCCAGTGCCACAACAAAATGCATCACATCCATCTCATGATACTTGCGGTACATCAGCAATATATCACGTATTGTCACTTTTGACGTAATCTGTTCAAATTTAAGATTATTATACCACTGATAATACGAAAGATAAAACCCAAGCCAGTATTCCGGGCTTCGATCCAACGAAAAAATCGGCTTCGGCAGTTCCCTCTGCTCATCATGTTCCCAGATCACACGCTGCGCAAGTTCCACACCTGATAGTCCTGCTACCACAGAACAATTTCCCGTCTCAAAGCGTTGCGCATAAGATGACATCAAAAACATTCGATAAAAATCTTCAATCTCAATCCGGCATCCATTTACCGCATAATCAAACATCCACGCCAATGTCATCCGTGCTTTGCTTCCTCTCCAAAATCCGACTGCACATCAAACAGACGGTTCTGCAATAATATTGCAAGCCAATGCAGCATATCATCATTGCTGCAATACTAAAAAAGTAAATTCTTAACATAAAAACAGAGCGATGGAATGAAATCCACCGCTCTATTTATTTCAAACTACTTACAAGCCTTTGGAAACTTAAAGTTTGCTGCCTTATTATAATTTGTATATGTCTGTGTTGCAACTGCCTTTGTGTAACTGAGATTCACATCTGTTGCACCGTCCACACCCATGTCCTGTATCGACTGCGTCAGAATTGTCATATAACTGTTCATAAACGCTGTCATATCTGTTGTAATCTTAACCGGAAGATAGGTTTTCTTATCCACCCAGATTGTCGCATTCACGGATTTCAAATTTGAGTAATCAATCGCTACGCTATCCGATCCACTACCCATACCGATTGCCGAAAAAACAGTTGCCATCGCTTTTCCGAGATCTTCTCCGGTAATCTGTGCGGAAATCTGAATCGTATTCACATTGTTGACTTTCACTTTCTCCTTCACGATCTTCGCATTGGAATACATACCCGTGTCGATCGATGATAAGCTGTCTACATAACTGCTCATATCCATCTTGTCATATTTCTTGCCGTCCAACGAAACATAAGAGATGATCCTGCCCTTGGCGTTCTGCTTGATATATGTGTACGATTTCGCCTTGCTGCGCTTACCGTCCACATTCATCGTCGTCGTGGAGACACCCTTTGCCTTCATCGGCTTTACAAAAGAAATGACCTTCTGTACCGTCTTGGCATTCATCTTGTCTCCATCCGCAATCATATTCTGTACGGTTGTTGTAGTCGTCTCGTAGGACTTAACCTTCGCCGATGCCTGTGTCATCTTCTTTAAGTACTGATTCGCCGTCAGCGTCGCAGCGTCTGTTGGTACCGTGCCTGCAAATGTGCAAAGCACCATAGCCGCCGTCAAAAACGCAGCCATCAAACTCTTCTTTAATTTCTTCATAACTCATTTCTCCTCTTAGATTTATGATTACTGTAACATATTTAGAATGTCATTTCTGGTCTATATTGTCAACAAAAACTTATTCTTTGCTTCCCTTTTTGTCGGAGCAAACGCAATAAACGCAATTATCTCTTTCACTTATGTATCTGCTCCAATATCCGATCATACTGAACATACATCTTCTGCACTTCATTTTCGAGCGTATAGTAATGCATAATGTATGGAATCAAAAGCACCACAAACAGTATGGTCAGCGCCAAAAGCGCCGGCATCCCAACCACCAGGGAAGCCACAAAAGACATAAGCGTCAGGATGGCAAATGTAACCGTCACGATCAGATGTATCAGACGCTCATGCTGAAAAAAGCCAATCTGCACCAAATGCTCCTGTAAGATTTCAGTCCATCGTTCAGGTGGGATAGAGCCCGGATTGGACAGGATAGCATCAACTTTAAGTCTGTAGGATATAATTCTCTTTTTCATCTCAAAACCATCTCCCTTATTCTTTCGGTAAATATAAGAAATTGCTAACATATATTGTAAACTGATTACATTCTCCAAGATTTATCGTAAGCACAAAATAATTCGACGAATTGCATACCCTCACATTCAATTTCATAATTAAGAAGCAGGAAATGCTAGTGTTTTACTTCATTTTGTTTGCGAGATGCTAGCATTTTACTCTAATTGTTATGAGGTAAATGCGATGCGATCACCAAGAGTCCCTGTTGAAGAACAATACCGCCTGATCATGGAATGCCGCCAAAGTGGATTGTCAGATCACCAGTGGTGTCTTAACAACGACATTAACCCGGGAACTTTTTACAACTGGGTAAAACGTTTACGACAAAATAGTTGTTGCGACATTCCTGAAAGGAATCAGCTCACCGACCGGAAAGATATTCCACAGGAAGTAGTCAAGATTGAGATGAATGCTACTCCAATCGATTTTGCCGCCACAAACACAATGGATCTTATGATCGGAAATCTCAAGCTTTGTATTCCTAATGGTACGGATTCGGTGCTTCTCGCACAAGCAATAAAAATCCTGACGGAGTATGTATGCTAGGTGATTATAGTCTGTATTTTTTAATAATCTCCTTCATATTCTTATATCAATCTAAAATAATCACTTTAAGATATATTTTCAATATCCTTTTCAATATCTCGTATTTCTCGTTTCATTACTCTTCGGAATTGAATCTCTACAAAACGCTCATCTTTTCCAGATAAATCCATTCGATAGATATCTGATAATATCTTTCTCTTATCATCCAAACTTAATTCATCCAAATTAGGAATATATTTTGTAGTATGCAACGCCCGTCGCATTTCGTTATAAGTTCTTACAAATCGTTTTACCTTAATTTTATCCTCTAATTTGTATCTCTTAATCAAACGTTGCACAACATCATCCAAATGAAAAAGTAAACTTTCGTCCGTAATTTGGGAATAGAAAAATAGCCATCCATACTTATGTCTTTCAAGAATAAAACCAGTGATTCTCAAATTTAACTTCCATTGTAAATAACCAACATTTTCACCGTTGATTGTTCTAAACAATTCCTCCATTGATTGTTCAATCTTTAATATACTACTTTTTCTCACCGTTACAGTACTATCGCTTATAACATACCCCAAATATTCAAATGCATCAGTTACTAATCCCTCATCTTTCTTTTCATTCAACTCTAAATCTAATTTCCTAATGTCTTCACTTATTTCGTCTTTAATTTGAAAAAACTTGTCTTCATTTACCAAAATCAATATATCATCAACATATCTATAATATGATATGTAATCTATATTTCTATATTTAGCATCAATATTATGCATATAGATATTGGCTAAAGTATTAGAAAGAGGCAATCCCTCTGGAACGCCTACAGTTCTTTCTCTTCGTTCAATTCTCTCTTTGATAGGATAAGCTAACGCTTCCGTCCGAATTGAATTCCATATCAATGCAATAATTTCCGGTTTGCGAATTTTTTTCTTTACTATTTTTATTAATTTTTCTTGGTTTATTGATCCATAAAAGGATCTAACATCCAGTTTTATGAAAAACTCATATAATGGAATTTTTTTTGTAATATCGTCTATTACAAGTTGTGGCATCATAGTCTTACATGCATCTCCATATACTCCTATTAACAATTCGTTCAATACGGATGTTGTAAGCTTATCCCTCAATGTCGGAATACAAATTGCTCTTGGTAGTTTTGTAGGCCCCTTCGTAAATAGCAATTGCTTATATCGAGTGAAATGATAAGAACCATTCATTGATTTGCGGATAATAATTTCAATATTCTCCTCTAAAGTCTCTTCGAATTTTCTCGGCGATACTTTGTCCAATCCTACCGAAGGTTTATCTTTTACTTTTTCCTCATAGTGCTCTAAAAGATGTTTTTTCTCAAATAATTTTTTCCATAAATATGATGCCTGCATCTATATCGCCTCACATATTAAATACAAGACTATCGGTAAAATGATAACACATCCCTTTATAAATAATCTCCATATTACATTCCACCAATATACTTTTTTAATACTTTTTGATGCTAGAATATAAATAGTACAAGCCAAAATGAGAAATTCCAAATACATATT
>ENA-UOJO01002760-UOJO01002760.1-human-gut-metagenome-genome-assembly--contig:-P57-NODE-2760-length-17636-cov-5.148740_pt1 | contig 17636 bp, 27 predicted proteins | sample MGYA00242351_ERZ723898 | MGnify/ENA metagenome assembly ERZ723898 | reverse complement strand
CTTTTTATCCACTTTTATCCCCTTTTGTTCCCGCGTCCCGGAAAGACTGATAAAATGGGCGTTTGCAGCTATTTGTAGGCAGCATTTTGGGCTCCATTATTTTGTTAATAAAAATTTAATAATTATTTTTGCCCGGTTTTCCACATTGTCCTCCTGCTTCCTGTGGACAAAAAACGCCCGCCTCTGGCCTGTTGTGGCTTTTTGCGGGCGCTGAAATATTCTTATTTCTGTGTGTATATTTTCGCCAGCGATTGCAAAGCAGAGCCGTGGATCTTAAATGTCCGCTTTAGGTACCGCTTTTCGTGTTCTTCGTAGTCCTCCATATCTCCGAACAGGGCAGCGCATACCGCCCACCACCTCGCATGGTCGAAGTATCTCATTTCAATGACGGTTTGCTCGTCCGGGTTCCTCATTTTTCCGATTAGCAGCTCCAGCTCCATGCGCTCGTCGTATTCTTCCTGCTGCATGTCACGGATCGCCTGAATAAGCTCGTCCTTCTGTACGACTTGCCTTTCCGTTTTGCTGGATCCGTCCCCGCTGCCTCCCGGCAGCCCGGTGAGGTTTGGGCTGGAAGGTGAGCCCATGACGGACTCCAGATACACAAGCCGCTCGATCTTATTCTCGATCCGGCGCTGGAAGGTCGCATAGTGCTGCAGCTTCTCCTTTATTGCGTCGGTTTCCTTCGGTTGCTTTCCTCCTGCCGCCTGTTTTTTGTGCCCCATGGGCCCCGCCTCCTTTCAGTTGCATTTACTCAAAAATCCCCTCGAATACCTCGCGGGGCTGCTCGGCTCCTTTTCTTATGAGCCGGATCCCGGTTGTTTTCCCGGTGGTTCTTATGTAGCGCCTCACAATCACGTCCACAAATGCGGGCTCCATTTCCATGAGGAAAGCCTGCTGCCCGACGCTATCGGCTGCGATCAGTGTCGTGCCGGATCCTCCGAAGGTGTCGAGGACGCCCTCGGCCCACTGGGTATTGTCCAGCAGCTTCTCCAGTATTTCGACGGGTTTCTGCGTCGGGTGCAGCTCATTCCCGGATCGTGTGGCCTCCAGCACGTTGCTGTAGCCTTTGTGATTGTCCCATTTTGGCTTGGTTCTATGTGCAAACATGATGAGCTCGTGCTGAGCTCTCCAGCCGTTACCCATGCCGGGGCTTTGCTTATTCCACACAATCATATTTCTGACGCCCAGCCCGGAGCCTTCCACGAGGTCAAAGAGATAGATCCACATTCTCCAGTCCGTGAATATATATGCCACTTTTATGTCCGTGGCTCCGAGGACGTTCTTCATTAGCACCTGATAGCCTCTGGTTGATAGATTGTCGGAGCTGATCGTCGGAGTTGTAAATCCGCCCTTTCCGTCGGACTGTTTGCTTCCAATGCTTCCGGTTACTCTGCCGGACTCCTGAAAGCCGCCGGAGCAGTAGGGTGGATCGGTGAGAAGGATCTCCGGGTGGGCTCCGTCAAGCAGCAGCTCCCGATCCTGTTCGTTCGTGGCGTCTCCGCAGACAACGCGGTGGCGGCCGAGGATCCAGAGGTCGCCCTTTTGGGATATGACGGCCCCCGCCTCCGGTGTTTCCGGTATGTCGTCCGGTTCGCTGAGGTCATTGTGAAGGGCTTCGGACAGGGCAGTGACGAGGCTTTCCACCTCGTCCTCTGTGTAGCCGGTCAGTTCCATGGGGATCTCCCCGGTGTCTATATCTGCGAAAATGTCAGCCAGCAGCTTATTGTCTGTCTCTGCCAGCTCTGCGATCCGGTTGTCGGCCACCAGATCAGCGTATTCCTCCGCTTCGTTGGTGTAGTTCTGGTAGTCTACGGGTGCCTGCTTCATGCCTTCCAGAAGGGCAGCAGAGAGGCGGCCGTGTCCTTTTACGATAAAGCCGGAGCGTTTGCTGACTGTGATCGGCTGCCTCCACCCGGTTTGCCGGATAATGCGGCCGAGTAGCTGGATCTGGGCGTCCGGGTGCTGGTTCGGGTTCTTCGGGTTAGGTACCAGCGTTGCAACGTCCACTATTTTGTCGTGGGCGCAGAATACCGGCACGCCGTCAGCGTATGCTTTCGGCTCTGCCTCTGTTTTATAGTCCATTTATTTGTCCTCCTGCCTTCCGGCGTTTCCTGCCGCTTCCATGATCCTGCCGCGGAGCTGCCGGTCTGTCTCTCCAGCCTCGCGCCGGATCCCGTACTCTTTGGCGAGTAACTCCAGAGCCCGTCCTCCTGCTGCCTGTGGCGTCCATGCCCCGATCGCTTTTGCCTGCCGGATAATGCGACGATCTGCGACTTTGCGGCGGTGCTTTCTCTTTATGTGGGAGATCAGGATAATGAGGGCAGCCACTCCGCAGATCAGACACATAAGCACGAGCGGGAGCCAAAACAGGCCGAGGACTACGCCGATCCAGCTTATCCTTACCACGCCGAGCAGTTTCAGGAATATGAGAACGATCCAGAGCAGGAAAGAGGCGAAGGCGTATAAAATCCACGCGCCGATCGGGCTGTTATCTTCGTGCATTTCTTTTCGCCCTCCTTCTTTGCTCCCGGTTCCCGCCGGGCTTTCTCCTGTTTTTGGGATAGTCTGCCAAAAATCCCGCTTTGACGGCGCACTCCGTACAAAGGTAGGTGACAGCCTGCGCCGCTTTGAGCTTGTCGGCTGCGGGCATTTTCCAGCACTTCTGGCCGCAGAGAGGGCAGTCGATCAGCTCCCAGTCCGGGTGCTTTTTCTGTGTGTCGCCTTTTAGGTTCTTATCCAGAGGCAGGCAGAGGATCCCGCCCTTGTCGCTGTATTTTCTGGGCGTAAGATCGAAGCCGCGGGCCCGGAGTTCCTCGCGGGTTTCGTTTCTGACTTCCTCCTGTAAAACTTCCACGACGTCCACCTGCTCCAGCGTCAGGCAAAACGCCCCTTGCGGTTCCCATTTCTTTGCTTTCCATTCTTCGGCGAAGCCTTCGAGCTTTTCATGCTCGCACATGCCCGCCAGTGTCTCCGTGGTGAACATGGTTTCCATGACTGCCTCGTCGTCCGGCTCGTCCCAGCCGTAGAGGTGCCAGCTTTCCCGGTTGTCGTAGTCCCACTGGGAGAAGTAGAGCGTGTGGCCGTCGATCGGCCAGCCGGTGCCCTTTACGGTTCCTTTTATGATTTTCGGTCTATATTGCACGGTGTTGTCCTCCTTATACTTGTACTGGGAGGGCCGGAGCCCTCCCTCTGGTTTTTGTGATATTCCGGGCTTATGCGATTATGGTTATCTGCTCCCGGTTTGGAATGTCGGCCAGCGCATCCACGAGATAGCTCTTTACATTGTCAACGGCCACCGCCTCCCAGCGCCCGCCGTCGGCAGCTACCAGCTTAAAGAAGGGAACGCCGCCTCTGCCTTCGGTGATCCGAAAAACAAACTCGCTTTCCGGCTGCTCTACCTCCAGAAATGTGCGGTAGGGGATCAGCCGCACCGGGTTGGGAATAATAGCGTTTTCTTTCTTCGTGACGCCGGTTTTCATTACAACTTGTTGGCTGATCCCGTCGTCCGAGAACGTGGCCTCCTGCGTGCTCACGATATTGCCCGCCACCTTTGCGACGTCCTCCCGCTCGTCGCTGGGTGCGAAACACGCCTGCATAGATACAAGGAAAGACTCCTGATCGTACTCCCGGCCATATTCAAAGCGGGGCAGCAGGGCGTTTACCTCAAAGAGCGTCTCGCGATCCCGCTCCGGCAGCAGGCCAGAGTAAAGCAGCACTTTGGTGGCGCTTACTACCTGAATAATCATGCGATCCCGCAGTTCCTCCCGGCTTTCCTTTATGTAGTCCACCAGAGAGGTGAGTGTGGTCGCCCGGATCGGCTCCGCTTTGTCTGCCTCGTCGTAGCGTTTGAGGGATTTCGTGCAATACGTCCGGCCGTTGATCTCTACGGTTTCCGGCTTCTCGGCCTTCACGGCCAGATCTGTGATAAATGCGATCGCTTCTTTAATTCCTTCCATGGTCTTGTCCTCCTTTTCTTATGCCTGCGCCGCGGCGCGTTCCATTACTACGATTTTGCCGTCGTTTTTCGGTTGTTCTTCGGTCTGTCCGTCGGTTGTCCGTCGGTCGTCCTCCGGTTCATATATTTCCCCAGTTACCGGATCGAAGTCCTTACCGGGTATTAGGCGGCCTGCTGCCTCCGGATCCGGATCCGCCTCTGCCTGCTGCCGCGGTTCTGGTTTTCTTCGCCTCATATCAATGGGAGCGCCAGTTGGAATGTCCTGCTCCCGCTCGGCCTCTGCCTGAGCTTCCTCCTGCTGCCCGGCGGGCTCCTTCGGCTGTGGATCTTCCTCTGCGAAGTCGGAGAGGTTCATCTGCCCGCGGATCTGCCCGTCATACTCGGCGATCTCGATCTGGCCGGTTCTCATATTGACGCCCATCACCATTTGAGTGTCGATTGCCTCCGTAGCTGCGAGCTTGGTCGTGACGGAGATCTGGGTGTTGATTACCTGACGGCTTTTGTTCGGTGCGAATTTTATCGCTATGTTGATCTGTCTCTTGGTGGTGGCTTCGGTGTTTGGGTTCTGAATGTTTTCAGCCACCTGCATGAGCGCCTCGTTGAGCTTTTCAGCGAAGGCCCCGCCTGCCAGTCGTTCGAGGTTGATCTGGCTTTGTACTTTCCGCTTTGCCATGGTGTTGTCCTCCTTAAAAAATGGTATTTGCTGCGATTATCAGGAACACGATCGCGACAAAGGCGGTCGTGATATGTCCGCGCTTTCTGTCACTGATCGGCGGCTTTGGCTCGCCTACGATAAAGAGCAGGCATACAAAAGCCAGAACGCCCAGCAGAATGTTAAGGGCTATCATGTTCTACCTCCTTCCTGCGCCATACTGCTTCGGTAGCTGTGGAGTGTGTGGAGCGCCTGCGCCCGCAGGTTTCCACCACGCCCATGTCTTTGAGCTCTGAGAGTCTGGGCGCTACATAGTTGCGGTTGTAGTAGGGGATCCGGCCCGCTTTCACCAGCTCGTCCGCGATTTCGCTCACGGTCATGCTCCTGCTGCCGAGCGTTTCAAGGATCAGGCGGCTGCGTTCCTTCGCTTTTGGGATAACGGCGTCATAACTCGCCCGCCGGGTTTCCCTTGTGGTTTGGTTTGTTCCCATGAAATACCTCCTTTCTACTATTTGATTTCTGGGATCTTCTCTTTTAGGAGCTCCACAATATGAAATTTTTGTATTTTGCGGGCTGCAATACAACTTAGACGCTCTTTCCAATTTTCGTAAATGAGCACCTTCATGATTACGATGCGCAAATTCTTGTTGTTGATAATAATTTTGTAAACGGCAGCGTACTGTTCGCCCGGTTTTAATATCTTTCCGGCGGTAGAGTCTCCCCAGTAACACATGCGAAGATCGTAGTCGGCAGTTTCAAATCCCGGCTGATCTTCTCGTAAGATTGTTACGTCATGCAAGCGCGAGAGCTTTTTCTTGTTTGTTCCCGCTACTGGCCTTTGGTATATATTGAAGCAGCAGTGGAGCAGGCGGTCTGTATAGGAGTGAACACCTAAATCTGTGCTGTCTATGAGATCGAACATGTACATGCTTCTGGTGTTATTTAATTGGCTGATCGGTAGGATAAAAGCAATATAGTTGGCTATTTCTGTAGATCTTAAAAAAAATTTTTGTGCCATGTTCATGCAATGCCCGAAGGGTGGGTTCCCTAAAACAAGAGTGCCCGGAGAGTATTCAATGGAAAAACTTAGAAAATCCTCTTTCAGTATGTCGTCAGCTCCGGGATCTATATCTATCGCTATACAATCATTGAGCTGGTGGCTAAAGCTCCCGTTCCCTGCTGCCGGTTCTATGATACGAGTTATGTTTTTGCTCTCCAGTAAATGAAATGTTTTGTCTATGCACCATTTAGCAAGCACTGGCGGGGTATAATATTTATCATTATGTATGCGTTGCTTCATTTGCTTGAATCTCCTTTGCCTTTTCGTGCGCTAGTTGATCCGTCTTTGCCAGCGTGAGGATCAGGCAGCCTGCACCCAGATTTCTGCACATGTTCCGGGTGGTTTCTTTGTCCATATAGGCCCGGATCGGTTCGCCGGTTTCCCGGTTTTTCAGGATCCGGCTCATAGCGCTGCAGCACGCTTTCCCTTTGTGTTCCCCGAAAAGCTGGATCCCGCTACACTCATGGCACCATTTTCTTTCAAAGTTCATACTGTTTCCTCCTGCTCCCCATATTCCAGCTCTATGCCCTCCAGCAGTTTGAGCACTCCGGCGATATACTGCACCCGGAAGGGTTCGAGCTCTGCCTTGTTCATGTGTTTATGTCCGTATAGTTTCCGCATATCCCGCCACACGCCCCACGGCACCCGGTAGAAGTCCTGAAGCTCAACGCTCACAAGGATAAAGGCTGCGGCTCCGAGTCGGTCGTGTTCTTCGAGACTGCTCAGCTGCTCCGGTGTCAGCCGGTTGTAGTCGATCCGGTCGCTGTCCGTGTGCTTTGCCTCAAATACCACGGCCCGGCCGCCGGTGAGGGTTCCCTTAAAATCCGGTTGTCCCGCTTTGGTATAGCAGGCGAGAAACTGCCCCTGCCGGTTTGGCGGTCTGAGCGGTCGCATGGGCTCCGGCGTCTTTTCAATAAAAGCCACGCCCTTGTCCTTATACCAGCCGAGGCTTGCGGCGATCATGTTCTCGAAGTGTTCGCCTGCTCGCTTACTCTGGAGCCCCCGCTGGCTGCGCTGGACGTTTGAGAGGGCAGCGGCAGCAGTTGGATCCGGATAGCCCTCCGCATTTTTGCCCGGCACATAGTCCCAGCTCACGCCTCAGCCTCCACGGTGATGTCGTGGCCGCGGTTTCGTCTGAGCTCTGCTGCCAGCTCGACGATCACCTCTCCGCTGATCCGCACGGTGGTGGACTCAAAGGCGGCGACTCCGTTTATTGCTCCGGTGTGGGTAGGAAGGACGAGAAGGGCGTCGCCCAGCTCTTTGTCCTCCAGCCGGTTTTTCTCCTGCTCCCGGAGGCGGTAGAGATCGGCGGCGTCTTTTACCGGGATCCCGTGCTCTTTGGCGTAGGCGATTTCCTTTTTCATGCCTTCGCTCGGATTATTTATGCCATATACCCAGAGCTCGTCGCACATGTCCAGCAGCGCGATCCCCAGCTCCATGCCCGCCTCCCGCTCCTGCGGTATGGTGTCGTCAAGAAACTGGGTGCAGTAGACATGCGGCGCGATCGGTATCACGTCCGGCCAGAGTTCCACCGCCTCCCGGCAGTAGCCCTGTGCCTTTTGTATGTTCTTTTCAATGTCCCCGCGGAGAGGGGAGCAGATATATATAAGCCTGTTTCTCATAGTTTGGCTCCTTTCTTCCTTCCGGGCTTTTCGTCCTCAAATTGGTAGGTGTGGCCGTCCAGCGCAAAAGGATTTTTTACTTTGCCGTTGCAGCGGTCGAGTACCGCCTGATAGCTCATGTGATTAGCTTTTGCGGCTTCTCGTGCGGATCTGTATATCTCTACAGCTTCGCCGGAGGTGTTAATTTTGAATACCGTCCTTCTTTTTCCGGCCATGTGTCCGGTATTCCTTCCGAGTGTTTGTTTATCTATAAATCCGATATTTTCGGCTCGGTTATCCGTTACAATGCCGTTTTTGTGGTATGGCACCATTCCCGAAGGTGTAGGGCCGTGCCACGCTCCAGCTACGATTTTAAGTACGGCCACTTCTTTGCTTCCGTTTTCGCCCGTCAGTTTAACGAAAAGCCTATTTCTTAGAATTTTCTTGTGCTTTGCTCCGCTCTTTCTGTATGGTGTCATGTCCCTTACCGAGCCGGAAGGGAAAACTCTCCGGATCTCTCCGAGTCGGTTTACTTGATATTTTCCTCCGTAGCCCGGTATATCTCGCCACCAGTTCGGGCCGTTTTCTTCTGGCATATATGCTTTCATGTAGCCGCTCCTTTCCGGCAGCAGGCGTCGAGTCTCTGCCTGATAATTTCGCAATAGTCCGGGTTGATCTCTATCCCGATAAAGTTTCGGCCTTCCTGCGCGGCTACGGCCCCTGTGGTGCCGCTTCCTGCGAAGGGATCCAGAACAGTGTCGCCGGGCCTGCTGCCCGCTAATATGCACGGCCTCACGAGTTCCTCCGGGAATGTGGCGAAGTGTGCGCCTTTGTATGGCCGGGTGGCAATCGTCCAAACGCTGCGGCGGTTTCTTTTGCCGCTTTCGTTTGGCGTAAGCCCGTGGCTTTCCCGCTCCACGGTGGCGCTGTTATTTTTCACCCGGTCATGGGTGTAAGCGCCGCCTCCGCGAAAACTTGTAGAGTTTCCCCGTCTGCGTCCTGTGCCGTCCGGCCCATATCCGACGGCGGGCTCTTTTATGGCTGCGGCGTCGAAGCAGTACCGGCGCTGCTTGCTCAAAAAAAAAATATATTCATGGGATTTCGCGCAGCGGTCTGTCGTCTGCTCCGGCATGGCGTTGGGCTCATTCCAGATTATGTCTTGTCGGAGGATCCAGCCGTCCGCTTTCAATGCAAAGGCCAGCAGCCACGGGATCCCGTTGAGGTTTTTCTGTGTGTAGCTGTCCCCGATATTCACCCAGAGGGTGCCGTCGTCTTTCAGGACTCTGCGTACTTCCCGGAAGATCTTCACGAGGTTCTCAATGTACTGATCCGGCGTATCTTCGAGCCCGATCTGTCCGTCTGCGCCGTAGTCTCTCAGCCTGTAGTAGGGCGGCGAGGTTATGCAGGTGCGGCAGCAGGAGTCCGGGAGCGTTCTCAGTGCCTCCAGCGCGTCGGAGTTTATGATCTTGTTCATGTGTCGCTCACCTCCCCGGCTTCCAGCGCCAGCGGATCCGCGGCAGCCAGAGCCTCCCGGCGGTTCCAGCCGGAAAGAGAGGCGTAATACTGTTCGCGCTTCCTTCGGTCGCTTTCCCGGTCTGCGAGCTTTTTCTGCCCTTTGTCCGGCAGAGAGGCGGCCACGGCGTCGATCTGCGTTGTCAGCTCTCCCGGTGTCATGTCTCTGGCCTTTTCCCGCTCGTACATGGGCGTGTACTGCTGCATGAAGGCCACCCGATCCATGCCGGGCTTGCCGCCTCCCCAGTGTCCCCGGTGCATTTCCCAGAGGTTGTTCCAGCCGATCGACTCCACGGCGCGGGCCACGAGAGGCGGGAGCTGCTGCTTTAGATCTCCGTGGTTAAATTCACCGACGGAGTAGAGCAGATCGCTGACTGCGAGCCATGCCTGATCCGGCGCTATGAGATCCGGGTGCGCGATCTCCAGAAGGATTTCCCGGAGCTCTGCCACACTGGGCGGCCACTTGCTTGTCGCTATGTGCTTTTTGACGGCCAGCGCCACCAGAGGGGCGTCCACGTCCTCAAACATCATAGCCCAGAGGCTCACGGTGGCCTTTACGCTGTCGGCGTCCCTGAATTTGTCATAGTTCGGGTAGGCGGTAACGACGATCGCCACAAGCTGAGCTGCGTCCCTTTTCGTCATAAGCTGCCGCCTCCTTCCTCGTCTGCGATAATACCGGCCAGCACGTCCATGGTGTTGACTCGTCCGGGCCGTTCAGGCTGCGCCTGCTGCCTTCCCGGTGCCTGCTGCCGGTTGTCGGTGTATTTGCCTTCGAGCACCTTCGCCATGTTCCCGGAGTTCATCAGCCAGTTAAAGTCAGCCGTCCAGTTCCGGTCGTTCCTGCCTTTCAGGAAGGGGGAGGCTTCGGCTTTCTCGAATAGCTCCCGGAAGATACTCAGGTCTTGCCCGTATTCCTTCCAGCGGGCAGCGATCGCCTTTTTCCGGTTTGCGCTGATTTTTCTCAAAACCGGGTAGCTTGTGCAGATTTCGTGATACATGTCAACGATCTGCCGGAAGGGAGTCGGCCCCGCAGACAAAACGCTGTCAAGCGTTTCACTTTCTTTCTCTGGTGTAGTCTGGTCTGGTGTAGTCTGGTCTACTCTGCCTGCGGTTTCTCTCTGGCTGTTTCCCGGTTTGCCCGTTGGCTGTCCTTCGGTCTGTCCGTCGGTCGTCCTACGGTCGGCGGCAGCGGCAGCGCGGCGTCTCCGGGATCTCTGTTTCTCTGCCTCCCGCTGGTCGATCAGCTTACCGGCATACTCGTACCAGTCGTGGATCTCCAGCGTTCCGTCCTCGGTTATGTCCAGAAAACCGGCGCTTTTCATGGCTTCCACGAAGGTGTCCGGCTCCTTGTTCCATTGAGCTGCCCGCGCTATGTTCCGGTTGCTGATCCCTTCCAGCGAGCCGCTGGGTGCATTGTCCAGCGCCCAGAGCCAGAAGGAAGTCAGAAGGCCCAGCATGTGAGGCGGTTCGATCTCCAGCTCGTCGGCAGCCGCCAGCAGCTTTCTGTGATCTTTAAGTTGTTGGTGGACTTGGATCCATGCCACTGTGAGCACCTCCTTTCACGGTCTCCTTTCGGCTTGTTTCTGTATGTTCTCCGGTCTGTCCGGCGGTCGTCCTCCGGTCAATTAAACGGGAGCTCGTCGTCCACGCCGTCCGGGATCGACATGAAGCCGTCCCCGGCGTCTGTCTGCTGTGCGTTGCCATTTGTACCGCCTCCCTCGTAGTTGCTGTCTGCAAAGTAGATCCGGGAGGCCGTAACCTCTACCGCTTTGCGGTGTTTCCCGTCATTGTCCTGCCATTTCCTCGTTGTGATCCGGCCCTCGACGACTACCTGCCGCCCTTTTGTGAGGTACTTCCCGCAAAAATCGGCCCATTTATCCCAGCAGACAACGGGGATATAGTCGGGAGGCGTGTCCTTCTTTTTACTTGGCACCGGCACGGCCAGATCGAAGCGTGCTACCGGGGTGCCTCCGGTGGTGTATCTGATTTCCGGCTCCTGAGCCAGACGGCCTAAAAGGCCCACATGGTTAAACATTTTAGTTTCCTCCTTGTCCTTGCCTTCTTGCTGCGTCCAGTGAGTTGCAGATCTCGTCATACTGCGCCCGCGTCAGCAGGTGGGGATCCTGTTGTCCGTATTTCTGCCGGATCCGGTCGTCGATCTGCTGCTGGGTGTAGCCCACGTCCTCGCCCTTCCGGTACATACGGGAGAGCTGGGCGTCGGTGAGCGGTTTCTGAGCCCCTGTGTGCCCGTTTGAGGCGGGTTTTCCCGCCTGCTGGGTATTTCTGCCCGCCGGGCTGTTCTGAGGCGTTGTGCCCTGATTTTGAGCCGGTGGCTGTGCCTGCTGAGCCTGCGCTGCTCCCGTGAGGTTTTTCATGTCCGGATCGTCCTCTCCTTGGTCGATCCCGAACTTCTCAAAAAGGTAGTATTTCAGGCAGTAGGTCAGAGCGCTGCCTTTGGCCTTGTCCGGGCCGCCGTCGTTGGTTCCGATCGCGTGGAGTGTAACCTCCAGAATGTCCTCTGGGTTGTCCGCATTTGTCCAGCGGATCGTGAGATCTTCCTCATACACCCAGACAGTGCGCTGGACGCCGCGCTCGTTCATGGTGTAATGGTGATAGTAAAGGGGATCGCCTTCCGGCGTGTGCCGGGTGGCGGTTTCGGCCACAATGTCAAAGTTGACGCCATGCTCATTCATGGCCGGAGTGAGCAGCCGGTACACGTCGCTGATCTTTGCAAACTTATACTCGACGCCTTCCGAGTGCTTCGCTTTTACAATGGCCGGGATCGCCTCCCGGAGCTTGATAAACTTCTGTTGCAGAGTGAGAGCCTTCGGCCGGGGCGTTTTCTTTGCCGTCGCCTTAGTGGCCGCCGGTTTCGTTTCCGCTGCTTCCTGCGTCATGGTCTGCCTCCTTGAAAAATTTGTGATTGTTGATTGTCATTACATACGCCTGCGACTCGTGCCACTCGCTGTCGGTCAGGGCGGGAGCATAAAAGTATTTGATCGGCTCCGTTGTCGCCACATGCCCGAAGTCAAACACGGCCGCCACGGCTTCCAGAGCCTCGTCTGAGGGCTCCGGGCGTCTTTTGCTATACGAGTACATGCCGAGGACTTCGTGCGGCCGCATGTCGGTGTCCTCGCATGTCTGGAGTATGCACTGGGCCACGGCCACCTTACCGGCGAAGGGTTCGCCGTCGGCCTCTGCCGTTAGTACCTGCGCGATCTCCAGCCTCTCGTCGTCGGTCAGCTCGTAGCGCTTTTCAAATCCAGCCTCCGACGCCCACGCCGCTGTGAGCTGTTCCATGTCTACCGCGTAGCCTTCGCCGTATTTGAAAATATAGCCTTCCGGCTCCACGGCTGCCTCTGCGGCTCTGGTTTCTGCGGCTGCTTCGGTATCGCTGCCGCGGTTAAGTAAATGCGACGCGCCCCATACTGTGAAGGCTGCCGCTCCGAGGATCAGGAGCGCCGCCCCGATCCGGGCCCAGTTATAACGCTTGCAAATTTTCCGCAGGCGGTATAAAATAGGCTTAGACTTTCGGCCATTTCTGGCCGGGTTTCTGGAGCGTGTACCCTGTTGCTTGGTAGGTTGAGGGTAGGCGCTCCTTTTGCTTTGTGCGTACATGTTTACCTCCTTCTTTTCACTCGTGCGGGTAGAGTGTAGCGCGGTGACTGCATATAATCGTTAAAATGCTGCGGCCAGTAGGTCACACGCGGGAGCCGGTCGCCGGTGACTCCATACTTCGGGTTATATCCGAACACATTGACATAGCTCAGCAGGTCGGCCCGCTCGTTGTCCATGGCCTTGCATACTTCCAGCAGAGCCTCCACGTCGTCGATCGCCCGGTGTGAGTTCTTCACTTTGTCCTCCAGCTTATAGGCAGCGATCGCGTTCGCCAGCTTATGCGGGTAAGCCCGGCGGTCTTTGTAAACGGTGAGGCTGTCCAGATAGTCGCAGGGGCTCAATATGTCTCCGCTTTCCGAAAACTCTGTGAAGCGTTTTAACATTTTGCGGGCAAACAGGAGATCAAACTGTGCATTGTGAGCCACAAGCAGCGTCCGGCCGCTGTAAATCATATTTGCGAAGGCTGCCGCAGCGTTTCCCTCCGGTATGCCTTCGGCTGCGAGCCTTTCGTCGGTGATCCCGGTCAGCTCCACGATCTTGTCCGGGATCCTTTCGCCTTCCGGCAGCTTTATGAACATGTCGGCCCGGTCGGTTTCTATGAGAGAGCCGTCCGTTGCCTTCTCGATCCGGATCGCCGCCAGTTCAATGATCCGGCAGCTTTTGGCGTCGAGGCCGGTCGTTTCCGTGTCAAAGAACACGGCCGCCTCGTACCTCTGGAATATGTCGCGGAGGTTATTCATGGTCGCCCTCCTTTTTGATCGTGATCGAGGTTGTCATGGCGAGCTTTGTCTGCTCGAACGCCTGCCTCATGGCGTTGGCTGCTATGTTGAGCTGTGCCAGCTGTGAAGCGATCCGCAGCGTCTCCTTGATTTCTTCGTCGCTGGCGTTGTATGCCATTTTCTCGAATGTGAGTAGATCCTTGCCTCCTGCGGCTGTGTAGATCTCCGTCAGCACTTTGGTGAGCATGAGCTTCACGACTCCCGGAAGTGTTTCCGGCAGAGGGAAGGGCCAGCTTTTCGCCTCGTCTCTCTGGTTCAACTTATCGGCGTTTTCTTTGATCGTGGCTTTGAGCTTATCCGGTGCGCCGCTCAGGTCGGTGGGATCGTCGTCCAGATGATCCAGATCGCCAGAGTCTCCAGAGTACCGGACTAAAGCGGAGCGGAAGCCGAGGCACGTGCGGGAGTTGGAGCGGGAGTAGTTGCCGTCGAGGTAGAACACGCCCGCGCGCACGCCGTCGTCCCAGGAGCCCCCGCGAGACACGCAGCGTTCGCCGTCGGTGTCCAGCCAGAAATATTCCTCGCTTTCATAGTCGGGCGCTGGATAGAGGCCGAGCTCGATCAGCTTGTCCGGCACTTCCATGTCTGTGCGCTCGTGGAGGTCGCAGAAGGGAACGCCGTCGTAGTCCTTCCCCTCTGGAGCGGTTGGCTGCAGCACGATCTCGCCGTCTTTTACGTTGTAGTAAACCGGATCCCCGTCCGGCGTATAGATTGCCGTCCACTCCTTTGAGTCTGGGGACTGATCCGCGCCTGCTGCCGCTTCGTTGTTCGGTATGATCTGCACCTGCCCGTTAAGGAAGCGGACGCCTCCGACGTGCTCCCAGACATTCCCCACCATGTCAGCCACGCCTTCCGCTGTGCGGTCGTGGTTCCACTCGATTGGGCCGGAGCCTGCCAGTGTTTTTCCGTAGCTGTCTTTGTATGTAGTGCCCGTCTGCTCCGGGTGGCTGTGGCTTTTGCCGCTGCTGGTATTTCCGGTCGGCACGGTGTCGTTCTCCCAGCTCTGGTGGCTCAGCGCCGCCCACTCGTCGTTAGTGATAAGGTGCCAGCCGGGGCCCTTTGCCTCGCAGAGCCGGATCGCCTCGTCGTGATTGACATTGACGGCCGGAGGCATGAAGGGGAGAGAGTAGGGCCTGCCGTCGATCATGGTGTTGGGATACTTGCTGATCGCGTACTCCTTCACCTTCCTGCCTTTTAATGTGTCCGGGAGCTTTAGCTCGTCCGGTGTGAATACCACCAGAATGTCCGGGCGGCCCCGGTCGTCATAAACAATTTCATTTCTCATAACTGCACTCCTTTATTAAATTTGTAGTGTTTGCTTATTTCTCTTGCGATTGCATGTTCCCACTTTTTCCGGGTTCGCTTCTTTTTTGCGTATCGCGCTAAATGGATCCATTTTTTTGGAATATATTCCGGGTAAAGTTCGAGTTTTTCTTTTCTTGCGCCGCATAAAAATATGGACGGAGTAAATCCTATTCTCCAACTCGACAACGAATAAGAAAAACAGCCAGCGTATGACCCACAACTCCAAAAACCACCTATTAACGGGTTCACGTCTTTTTCCTCCATTTACTCCTACACCGCGGGCAGCGGTAGCCGTACCACGGTAGGACTAAATCTTTGCTTACATTCCATTCCAGCCCGCACTCGCCGCATACCTCATAGCGTGCCCCTATGCGCCGGGCATGAGTACGGGCTCGCGCCGGTTTCCGGTTGCCAGTTGTCCAGCGCTCTGTGCTGCCGGATCCGGCTCCTGCCGCCTGTCTTTGCAGTCGCAGTGCTCGCCGTGGTCTAAATGAGCGCCGCAGTTCGGGCACTCATGGTATGGCTTGCTCACGTTATCACCTCCAGAGGATCGGGCGCAGCTCTGAGGCTCTCAATGAGCTGCTGCATGAGCCGCTTCCGGTATTTTTTACGCACGCGGTACTTTTTGGCGTGTTTATATAGGTGCCACCATTTCGGGTGGGCGTTTACCGAGTAGAGCATGGCGTCCATGAATTTGCTCAGCGACTCGGCCGCGAGTTTTGCGAGTTCTCCAGCTGTCTGAATAGCCCAGTCTATAAACTCCCTCGCCTTTTGGGCGGCGTAGTCGATCACGGGCTGAACGGTCTTTACTACTTCCTGAGCGATCGCCTTTGCCTGATCCGGGCCGATCGTCAGTGTCAGCTCCACGGCTTCCTTTGGCTCTGCCGGTTCGTCTGGGAGCGCGGTTGAGTCGCTCAGCAGATTGTAGCCGTTTTCATAATGCCAGCGGATCCCGGCCGCGATTTCGAGCGCGTTCATGTCCTCGCCGAAGTGTCCGCAGTAGTAGCCGTTCAGCATGACGGCGTTCGGATCTTCCGCTAAAATCTCGCGGGCCTTTTTCAGATCGTCAGGCCCGAAGGCTTCCGTGTCCGGATCCAGCCATGCAGCGTACCCGTGCCAGCTGCGGTCTGTTTTCCATATAATCACCCACGCGATCCCGTCCCGGATCTCGTCAGCGAAGTAGCTCGCTACTTTGTTGAGTGCTGCCATGCCTCTGCCTCCTTTCTGATATGCACAACGGTTACAATGTCCTCAACTTCGTGCTGTGTTATGTATGTGTCGTCCGGGCTCAAGCTGATAAAGTTCAGCAGCGGATCGAAGCCGTCCAGCATAAGGCTGGTGACAGCTACCGCGTTGAGCCGGTAAACGGTCGTTTCTACAATGCAAGGGCGGTTTCCCGCTTCCAGTACCGCCGGGAATGACGCACGACTCAAAAGGGTGGCGTCATATCTAAAGTCTTTTTTCATGTCTGCGCTTTCCTTTCTGAGGCGTTACACCTTCACGGCTTCGGCAAGATCCGAGTGATCGGCTTCGTCGGTTTTCCTCCCTCGCCTTTTGAAGTTCTCCGCGAGGCGGCGCTGGGCCAGTGTGGCGCTATACTCTCGCCGCATGTTCCGATCGAGCCCTCCAGTTTCGCCTCTTTTCAGTTCCTTGTAGACGGTCGCCACATGGACGCCGATCTGGTCGGCTATATCCTGCACACGGTCGCCTTCCAGATAGAGGGCCTCCAGCGTTTGCCGGTCTGCCAGTGTCAAATATCTGTATCCGCTCACATTTTCACCTCCTTTGCGGGGCCCTTGCCGCACCCGGCCGCTTTGTAAAATCTGCATTGTTGGGCGTGTGCTTTTCAACCGGCTTCCACGCGATCCGGCGGGTGCTTTTTGTCGGGAGGCCCGAACCGTATCAGCTTTCACCTTAAAAGCTGCAAACCTGTTGAACGACATGGAGCCTTTTAGAGCGTTGCTGCTCTCCACCGCTTCCGGGTTTTCACCTTAAAAGCCCGGCAAAACCTGTCAACCTACACCGCACAATACAGACTTTATAAAGCGGCCGGGTATGGCCTTTTTCTCTGTTTCTGGGTAAAAAAATAATGCGTCGGGAGGCTTTCGCTTCCTTTCGCATTTAATGTTACATTCTTCATTGACCGACTTTTTTGGAGAAAAAGATTGAAAAACAGGGAAAATGGGGTATAATGAAAACAGAAAACGCAGTAAACACTGTTGTTGAACCGTACCTATGAGAGATTGAAACATGATAGTGAGTGTCATAAAATCTCCTCCTAAAAATGTGTGTTGAACCGTACCTATGAGAGATTGAAACAATTTTGACAGTTAAAGCTTCTATGTAAGGTGATGTAGTGTTGAACCGTACCTACGAGTGAGCAATGTGCTCTATACACTGTAATAAATGTGGATGAAAAAGAGCGTAAACCTGAGCAATTGATGTCAGTTAGACAGATATGAATAGTTCGGGTTTTTATTTTTTTTGTTGTGTTTATGCATTGTGTATTAATTGCAAAAATCTGCCGTTACGGGAATAGATTCGGAGACGGAAAATGCTATGATAGATACATCAAGAGGGCTTGAATAAAAATCTTCATTGTCTGAGTTTTTTCGGACAGCGAGCAGATATTATAGAAGCAGAATAAAAAAATGGAATTTAGCTGTTATTGATGATAGCAATGCCGGAAAAGTTACCATGAACCTTGTGCTGAGAATGGCGTCCATCATTGATGATGCTTATCCCGTCATCAATAAAGCCATCTGGTCATAGGCGGCAGCGGGTCTGCCGGCAATACGGCGGGTCCAATAAGTAAAGGGATGTTTTAAACCGCTGGTTGAATGACAAATACCTCATCAGCGTTTATAATAATTCTTGTCAGCGGGGGACAGCGATGAAATACAGAGTATCAGAGTAGTTGCTACGTCTGGTCTGCTGACAATTGACAATTTTATACTTGAATATTTGAATCATGTCTGCAATCAACTCGATGAATAAAGTACGCCAGTGTTTCGAGGTGTGCGGTAAAATCTCCAATAGCCGGAAGGGTGAGGAGGTCCGGTTGACCGGAACAGGGATACCTGCTCCGGGAGGCCGTCGGGGTTCAGTGATGAATCCCGGGGAGACGGAAACCGTCAAGGAAAACGCATATCGCAGA
>ENA-UOJO01002752-UOJO01002752.1-human-gut-metagenome-genome-assembly--contig:-P57-NODE-2752-length-17667-cov-4.783500_pt1 | contig 17667 bp, 23 predicted proteins | sample MGYA00242351_ERZ723898 | MGnify/ENA metagenome assembly ERZ723898 | reverse complement strand
ATAGATGTTTGTGTATTAACATCATTAAATAATTAATACAAATATATTATACGAGAGGAGGAAAATTCAACATTTGATGAATTAGATTACGATACATTAAAACATCTTGTTAACTCAATTGGCAAAATTCTATATTTAGAGGATTATAAGAAAAATGATGCTAATATCCAAACTTTTTATAAAGCACTGCTTAATTCTGAATATAAAACGAAGGATATTTTAAAAACTAAAATTGAAGATTATAAGGTTAATTTAGATGCAAGTCTTTTAATTATTTCTCTTTCAAAAGCGAGCTTTTCTCAAAATAATTATTTAAAGGTTAAGCTAGAAAGTGTTTTAGCTGTTAATGCGGTAATTGCTTATGATGATAATGTTTTAATTTTTTTAAATAATGATAATATACCTCTTAGTAAAATTACTGATATATTAATTGATAATAACTTGACAGCACTTTACGTAAAGAAAATTTTAGATTATTTCTCATTTAATATTTATTATAAAGCATTGACTAATTTACTTAGATTTTTAGAAGAAAGTAAAAAAAGTGTTCTTTATTTTGAGGCTGATTATAAAATATATTTACCATTTTTTACTGATAAGTATAATATAAATGAAATAAAAAACTTTATTGATTTGAAAATTATGAAAATATATAATGATGATATGAAAAATGAAACGGATAATATTAATACCCTTTATTTTTATTTGAGTTATGATAAAAGCTTAAGCATAGCTGCAAATAAGCTCTATATTCATAGAAATACCGTATCATATCGACTTATGAAAATGTCTGACATGTATGATATGGATTTTAATGATCTGATGCAAAATAAAATCTACTTATATTCAATCTTTTTAGTTAAATATTATCATTATAAATTACTGATGAATGAAACAGGTTTTCTTTTAAAAAAAGCTTAAATATGATAAAATAAAAGTAGAAAACAAAATGGAGTTGATATTTTGAATATATTAATAGTAGGTCTTGGTCTTATTGGTGGCTCCTATGCGATGGGGCTAAAAAAAGCTGGGCATAAAATATATGGAGTTGATGTTAAGCAAAGCACGCTTGATTATGCTTTATCACATAACATGTGTGATGCCGTCTCCCTTGATGCATCTGAATTTATTACCATTTCGGATTTGATTATTATTGGGCTTTATCCTGATCATATTCTAGAATTTTTAGAAAGCTATCATTCCCTTTTTAATTCTAAACAGGTTATAACTGATGTTTGTGGTGTTAAATCCGCATTTATCCACAGAGCAATTAAACTTGCATCACCTGCAATTTATATCTCACATCATCCTATGGCTGGTAGGGAAAAATCAGGAATAGAATATGCTGATAATAAAATATTTGATGGTATGAATTTCTTAATTGTAAATGTAGAAAATAAAGAATATGAAATTAATATTTTAAAACAAATAGGTCATGATTTAGGCTTTGGGCGTATTTCTCTTATGAGCCCTAAATATCATGATAAAATGATAGGATTTACTTCACAGCTTACACATGCTATTGCTGTATCTCTTGTAAATAGTGATACGGAAGATGATACCAAAAATTTTATTGGCGATTCATACAGAGATCTTACAAGGATAGCTATGATTAATGAAAATTTATGGAGTGATTTATTTTTTGCAAATCGAGAATATTTGTTATCTGAGATAACCAATTTTGAATCCGAGCTTTTAAAACTTAAACTTTGTCTTGTTGAAAATAATAAGGAAGGTTTAAAGGAAATCTTTATTAAATCAAAGAATAAACGAAAAGAGATGGAAAAATGATACTTAAAATGAATTTAGGACCTAATTCCTATGATATAGTGATTAAAAAGGGTGCTTATAATAAGATGAATGAGGAAATTAAAGCAGTTTATGATAAGCAAAAAATATATATTATAACTGATTCTAATGTTGGTCCATTATACTTAGATAAAATTAAAAATGAACTTCATGACTTTAAAGTTTATTCTGTATGTGTTGAAGCAGGAGAACAATCAAAGAGTTTTGAAACCTATAAAGAGGTTTTAACTAAGCTTCTTGATTTAGAAATAAAAAGAGGAGAATTACTAATTGCGCTTGGGGGTGGGGTAATTGGTGATTTAACAGGATTTGTTGCCTCAAGTATTTATAGAGGTAATCCCTATATTCAAATACCGACCTCGTTATTAGCTCAAATGGATTCTTCAATTGGTGGTAAAACAGGTATTGATTTTTATGGTAGAAAAAATATAATTGGGGCCTTTAAACAACCTCTTAAGGTTATTATTGATCCTAATGCTTTAGAAACTTTGCCCAAGGTTGAATTTAATAATGGTATGGGGGAACTTATTAAACACGGCTGTATCGGTAATAGAAAACTGTTAGACATGCTTTTAAATAGTGATGTTAAAATAACAGAAGAAATTATTTATGAATCATTATGTGTTAAAAAAAACATTGTAGAAATTGATCCTTTTGATTTAAAGGAAAGAATGTTTTTAAATTTCGGTCATACATTCGGCCATATCGTTGAGCTTGATGGTCATTTAAGACATGGTGAGGCTGTTGCGAATGGAATGCTTATGGCAATACAAATGGGTATTGATTTAGGTCTAACAAATCCTTCTTGTTATGATGCGCTAAAAAAAATATTACTTAAATATGACTTGCCTATTAAAAACTATGATTATAAGGAAATTATTAAAAACACAGTTTATGATAAAAAGAACATTGCTGGTGAGGTTTCCTTTATATTAATCAGTGATTTTGGTGCAGTATTTGCTAAAAAATTTAGTGAAAGTGAGCTTTTAAATTATGAATGTAAGAATTAAACCTGGCCGCTTGAAGGGGGAAGTAATAATACCGCCATCAAAGAGTCTTGCTCATAGAGCTATTATTGCGGCCTCTTTAGCAAATGGTATTTCTAAAATAACTAACATAGCTTATTCTGAGGACATAAAGGCTACAATTGAAGGAATGAAGGCGTTAGGTGCTAATATAGAATGTTATAGTGATTATCTATTAATTAAAGGCTCTAATGTAGAAAGGATTAAAAATGTTATTGATGCAAACGAATCGGGTTCTACTTTAAGATTCTTGATTCCTATTGCCTTAATTAATAAAGAAGAGATTACATTTGTTGGACATAATAGATTGGTAAATAGACCACTTGATGTATATTATGATTTGTTTGAAAAGAAAGGGATTGCTTATTCACATCCGAAAGATGCATATTTACCTTTAAAGCTTAAGGGCAGTCTTAAGCCTGGAATATATGAGGTTCCCGGCAATGTATCAAGTCAGTTTATTACGGGTCTTTTGTACACCCTGCCACTTTTAAATGGAGATTCAAAAATTATTATTACAACTAAACTTGAATCTAAGGGGTATATTGATCTTACTGTTGATATTTTAAGACGATTTGGAATTACTATTGATGTTTTTGAAGAAGAAATAGATATTAAAGGAAATCAAAACTTTAAACCTTGTGATTATCAAGTTGAAGGAGATTTTTCCCAATCAGCTTTTTTCTTTCTTGCTAATATGCTTGGGAATGATATTATACTTAAAGGAATGAATTTAGCATCATTTCAAGGAGACAAAAAGATTATTTCTGATATTTCTGATTTTGGTGGTGTTATTAAGCATGAAGCTGAAGGCCTTAAGGCTTTACCAATTAATCTTCATAGTGCTAATATTTCATTCGCTCAATCTCCAGATTTAGGCCCAGCTTTAACTGTACTTGCAAGTACGATAAGAAATGAACGTTCTCATTTTTATGATGCTTCAAGGCTTAGGATTAAGGAATGTGATCGTATTAGTGCGATGAAAGAGGAAGTAGAGCGTCTTGGAGGTCATATTGAGGAATTTCCTGATGGTATGGACATCTATGGTAGTAGTCTTCATGGAGGAGTAGTTTCTTCTCATAATGACCATAGAGTTGTAATGGCTTTAGCGATGTTATCAACAGTTGTATCAGAAGACCTTGTAATTGAAGGTGCAGAAGCAGTAAACAAAAGCTATCCTAACTTTTTTGAGGTATTGGCTTCTTTAGGAGGTGTAATAAGCTATGAGTAAATTAGATGATGCAAGAATAATTATTAATGAATGTGATAAGGAAATGATTACTTTATTCAAAAAAAGGATGAGTGCTGCTAAAATGGTGGCAGAATATAAGGCATCAAATAATCTTCCTATTTTAGATTTAAAAAGAGAAAATGAACTTATTAAGCGTAATACGCAAATTCTAAATGATCAAGAATTAGAAGGCTACTATATTACTTTTTTAGAAGGAATGCTTAAGGCCTCTAAGGATTATCAAGAAGAGCTGATTAAGGAGCAAAATAAATAATGAAGTGTTTTGGTTTAATTGGCAATCCCCTTGGACATAGTTTTTCACCTTTAATTCATAAACATCTTTTTGGTATAAAAAACATTGATGCATATTACAAACTTTTAGAAACAACGCCTGAAAATTTAAAAAAAAGAATTGATGAGTTAAAGTCAGGCGAATATGATGGCTTTAATGTTACTATTCCTTATAAAATTGAAATAATGAAATATTTAGATGAAATATCACCTGAAGCTTTGGCGATTGGTTCTGTAAATACAATATGTATGAAAAATGGCAAGGTGGTTGGTTATAATACAGATTATTTTGGCTTTAAAAGAGAACTTGAATATTATAATATTAAGGTTGAAAAACAAAATGCTTATGTCCTAGGTACTGGTGGAGCTTCAAAAGCGATTACCAAGGCATTAGAAAATATGAATGCTAATGTTACCTTAGTATCTCGTCATCCTAAAAATAACATAATAGGATATGAGGATTTAAAATCAAAGAAAATTGATTTAATTGTTAATACTACACCGGTTGGAATGTATCCTCACATGGATGATTCACCTCTTGATGAGGAAATAGCTTCAAAAGCTAAATGTATTGTGGATATTATTTTTAATCCGTCTAAGACTAAGCTTATGAGCTATAATAAGAACAGTTATAATGGACTTTTAATGCTTATTTTTCAAGCTGCAGAGGCAGAAGATATTTGGCTTGATAAAGTATATGATATTGATTATAATAAAATCATTGAAGACGTAAGGGGTGATATTGGTGAATAGCATTGGTAGGTTATTTAGAGTTTCAATTTTTGGTGAATCTCATGGGATCTCAGTAGGAGTTCTTGTAGATGGGGTGCCTGCAGGTATTAAGCTTGATAGTCATGATTTTGAGTCTGACCTTTTAAGAAGAAAAGCGCAAGGATTAGGTACAACGCCAAGAATTGAAGCCGATGAGCCAATAATCGAAAGTGGACTTTTTAATGGTTTTACGACGGGGGCGCCGATTTTAATTAGATTTTTAAATCAAAATACTAAAAGTAAGGATTATTCTAATTTGGTTAATCATCCAAGACCATCACATGCCGATTTAACTGCTAAAATAAAATATAAAGGATTTAATGATTATCGTGGTGGTGGTTCATTTTCAGGAAGACTTACGCTTGGTATTGTAGCTGCGGGAGTAATTGCTAAAAAGATATTACCACTTAAATATAATACGAAAATTGTTAATCTAAATGGTAGTACTGATGAGTCTAAATTTAGGTCTATTTTAGAAGAAGCAATTGATAAGCATGATAGTGTTGGGGGAATTGTAAAAATTACTATTTCTAGTGTACCAGCTGCATTAGGTGAACCTTATTTTGACAGTGTCGAATCAGTTTTATCCCATCTTTTATTTTCTGTAGGTGGGGTAAAGGGTGTTGAATTTGGTGTTGGCTTTGATGGAGTTGGACTATATGGGTCAGAATTTAATGATCCATACATTGATAGGTTTGGTAAAACGAAAACGAATAATAATGGGGGAATTAATGGTGGAATTACGAATTCAAATGATATTGAGTTAAGAATTATGATGAAACCCACACCATCAATTGGTGTTGCACAAAATACTTATAATTTTAAGGCTGATAAGATTGAAAGCCTTTTAATTGAGGGCCGTCATGATACAGCAATCATATTAAGAGCACTTCCTGTGCTTGAAGCTATGTGTGCAATTGGGCTTTGTGATTTATATATGGTAAATAAAGGAATATTAGGTGAATAAGATGTTAGATTTTAAAGAAGTAACAAGAACATATACACATGATGAAGCAATAAAGGAAGCTTCACGATGCTTAAACTGTAAGGTGCCATTTTGTAAGAAGAATGGTTGCCCAGCAGGATTGAGAATAAATGAATTTATTGCTTGCTTAAAAAATGATGATGTGAATGGTGCATATGAGATTTTAATGGATGGTACTAATTTATCGCCAATCTGCTCACGTGTATGTGATCATCGTAAGCAATGTATTGGGAATTGTATCCGTAATAAGATGAAAACACAAGATCCTGTTCATGTAGGACCACTAGAGCGTTATGTAATGGAAAATAAAACAATTGAATTAAAACCTGTAACTACGTGGAGTGATAAGAAGGTAGCTATTATTGGCTCAGGTCCAGCAGGAATTTCATGTGCACTTGAACTTGTAAAAAATGGAATTCACGCCACCGTCTATGAAAGAGAAAAGCATTTAGGAGGGGTAATGAGCTATGGTATACCTGAATATCGTCTTCCTAAAAAGTTATTAAATGAGCATATTGAATTTACTAAGCGAATGGGTGTAAATTATATAACTGAGCATGAAGCTATTCCTAGTGAATTATTAAATAATTATGATATGGTATTTATTGGCTGTGGACTTGGTAAATATAAATCACTTAGAATACCTGGTGAAGATGCCAAGGGCGTGTATAGTGCTGGTGATTTCTTGAAGGCTGTAAATATGAAAGAATCCTATGGCGAGGGTGAAGGTGTTAAACTTCAAGGAATTACTTATGTTGTAGGAGCTGGTAATGTAGCAATGGATTGTTGCCGTACAAGCCAAAGAGTTGGCTCTGATAAGACGGTTGTTGTATATAGAAGAAGTTTAGAAGAGGCACCTGCTTCAAAGGATGAACTTGATGATGCAATGGCAGAGGGTGTTTCATTTAATTTCTTACATAATCCTGTTGAAATTATTACAGAAAATGGTAAGGTAAAAGCTATTAAATGTGAAATTATGAAACTTGGAGAACCTGATGAATCAGGAAGAAGAAGTCCAGTTGGCTCAGGAAAATATGAAGAATTTAAGTGTGATAATGTAATTGTAGCGATTGGTCAGTCTCCAGATAAGAATTTAACTGAGAAGTTTGGAATTGAGCTTAACTCAGGATATATTGTATCAAACGATGGAATTACAACATCTGACGAACATATTTTAGCTGGTGGAGATATTGTAAGAGGTGCAGATACTGTTGTAAGAAGTATGGTTGATGGTAAGAAGGCTGCACATATTATTATTGATAGATTAAAGTAATGATAATTAAGGAGGGATATCCCTCCTTGTTATTTTTATTTGAAATAAGTTTTCAAAAAATGGAAAAGATTTTTATATGAAAAAATAATGTAAAAAATTTATATTACAGGTAAATTAGGAAAACTTTTTGTTAAAATTATAAAAAAACTCTTGCAAATCAGTTTTAGTTATGGTAACATATAGGAGCTGCAAGTAATTTAGTAGTAATTTATAAAATTGGTTCGGTGGTGTAGTGGTTAACATGCTAGTCTGTCACACTGGAGATCGCGGGTTCAAGTCCCGTCCGAACCGCCAACTTTTGCACCGTTAGATCAATTGGATAGATCGTTTGGCTACGGACCAAAAGGCTAGGGGTTCGAGTCCTCTACGGTGCGCCATCTTTTAAAATATCTTATAATTTTCTATTGACATTGCAAATGAGATTTGATATAATTTTAAGTGCAATTTTGTCAAGATCGGAAAGTAGCTTAGCTTGGTAGAGCGCCTGGTTTGGGACCAGGAGGTCGCAGGTTCAAATCCTGTCTTTCCGACCATTCTTTATGCAGGTGTAGTTTAATGGTAGAACCTCAGCCTTCCAAGCTGACTACGTGAGTTCGATTCTCATCACCTGCTCCAATGAAATTAGACAGCTAAGCTGTTTTTTATAGATAAAGGTGATGTGAATTTTAGTCACATATTAATCTTTAGTTTTTTTGAGGACGTCTAGTACGTCCTTTTTTGTTTTCTTCTGATTAGAATGAAGATATCGTTGAGTTGTTGTCAATTGAGTGTGCCCTAATACTGTTTGAACCTCCTTTATTGGTAAATTATTGTTCATTAGGTTAGTCGCTAGAGTATGCCTCCATTTGTGAGGTGTAATTGATTGTTCAATTTTTAAGACTCGTTTAACTTTATCAAGAAGCTTGTAAACTGAGACTCTTGTCATAGGTTTAGAATTAACAAGGTCCTGGAAGAAATACATTGAAGGATTTATCGCTGCAAGATATTGCTTGATAAGTCCTTTTGTTTTTTCCGAGAAGAAAACCTCTCTAGACTTACCTGTTTTGGTGAATTCCAAAAAAATGGTATTGTTTTCTACATCTACATTTTTAGTTTTAATGTGTAGAAGTTCATTAAGTCTTACACCAGTTTCATCTAAGATATAAATAATAAGCTTGTTTCTTAGATTGAAAATATCCTTGTTATCAAGAGTATCTAAGTACTTTAAGATTTTAGTACGTGTCTTATCTTCAATAGTAATCGTTTCAGGGGTTTGTTCTTTAAGCTTTTTAATATCTCTGATTGGATCACTTGAGATAAATCCATGTATAAAATTAAATCGGTAGACAATCTTGATGATGTCGGTGAATTTATTGATGGATGTATTTGAATATCCCAAATTCTTGTAATGAACCTGGATCTGTGTTAAGAAATTAATATCAATTTCTCTTAAGAAAACAAGTTTTCTTGAAGTGATATATTTAAATGCATAACTCCACTCATGCTTGTAATATTTAATAGTTTCTTCTCTGCAAGTAAGAGGTGCAGCAGAAATATAATTGTTCCAAGCATCGGTTATTAAAAGATTATCAATATTTTCTCCTTTCAAAATATTAGCTAGTTTTATTAAATCTTTGTCGGTCATATGTTTAGTTCTCCTTTACCGCATATTGTGAGGATATTAAACATACCTTGTCAGGAGGAAATATCCTCCAGGGTTATTATAACATTAAAACTAGCACTTTGTAAAATGTTGATGTTGAGGTGATAACTAAAGAAAAAGAATGGAAGTTTTAAGATGTTTAAAAGAGAGAAAAGAAGTTCTAATAATAGGAAAGTAAATCGTAGAACTGATAGTGATGGTTTTTACGAGAATAAAAGTGATCGCCATTTTAGGGGAATGAAAACTTATAATTCAAAAACAAAAAAAATTGAAGCTCATCCAAATTATGTTATTGGTGAATTGCCAAGTAAATACATGTCATATGGAATTACACATGATAAGTATAAAGGAAAAGGTCATAATAATAAAAGACTAGAATCTAATCCTAAAATTGGCGAAACTGATGTTGCTTATTTAAGAAGACAACTTAATATTAATGATAAAAAAATTATTCATCTAATGTTTATTTTGATTATAAAATGTCTAAAAATGATGATGATTATGTTACTTCATTAATTGAAAAAAGAAAACAAAAAAAGAAGTAAAAACTTCGCACGTTAAACCTAAAAGGCAACACACCCACATTGTATTTTACTTCTTTAGCAGTATTATAAAATTTATTCTTGTAAAAGTCAAATAAAAAAAGAAATAAAACGCGTGAGCACGTACACCTATAAAGGTAACACACATAAAATGGTTAACTGTTTTATTTCTATGGTGATATTATAAAGCTATTTGCTTTAAATGTCAAACAAAAAAGAAATTTATATTTAGCACTCCCCCCGCAAATATAAATTTTAGTAAGCAGCCAATTGAATACATTTTCGTATTTTCCCTTTGGTGTAGGAAATTGACTGCTTAGATTTTTTGTTAAAAGTTGATGATGATGAGGTGATAAAAATGATAATTGATGAAAAGATGGAAAAAGAACTTACAGGGATGTTACCGTATTGGGCCCAGGGAATTGTTTATTGTTATGATAAGATGACAGATAAGCAATTAAAATCAATGATACCTGGACTTGATATAGAAAAGAAAATTGAAAAAACAATAAATGATCATGATTTAAAGCAATATGAGTTTTATCAGGGTGTTTATTGGGCTTGGCATGTTGTGTTTGATTCTTGGCAATATCATAGAGGCCTGTATTCTCTTGATGTTAAGCTTAAAGCATTAGAACGTGCTTTAGAAATATATCAATATTCTAATAAAGAAATGTTGATATATAAAGATTTAAATAATTATTGGAAGAAATTCGGGGTGATGTACCACGAATGAGTTATATATAATCATAAGAATGGTCAAAAATAAGAAATTATTTATGACTAAAAATCAAGTATTCTTTTCAGAAGAAATTAAGGATGCAAATACATTTACTAAAATGTTTTGTGCAAGTGAAAAAAAGACAGTAATTTGTAATGATGTTAATAATTTAGATAAATATCTTAGAAGATATAATCAAGTAGCAGTTCCATTTACAAGTTATATAAGAGAAATAATAAAAAAAATTTGATGTTGATGATGAGGTGTTTAAAAATGTTATTTAGTAAAAAGAAAAGAATTAAAGCATTGAAAGAAGAGTATTCAAAAGATCCAAGTAATATTTATATTGCAGTTAGGTTTAATCCTAATCATAAGATAGAATATTTAACTTATAAAAGAAATAAATGGACAAGTATATTTAGAGAAGCTAGTGTAATGACTTTTCAGGAAGCTTTTATGTTAAGTAATAAACCAGATGATCCTTTAGATTCTTATATTTGCTTTGGTCAACGTATTACAAGAGAAGTACCAATGGTTGATGTCCTTAAGAAATGTGGAGCTTTATTTGTTCCTGTAGATGTATATTTAGAAGAAGTACAAAAGATGCTTCAGGAGGCTTTAAATAATGTTGCTTGATAATTTATATGTAATTGCCTGGAAAAGAGAAAATAAGATAGAATTTTGGACCGAAAATGGTTATGGCTATTCACGTGATAAAGAATATATTTCATTGTTTACTTTAGAAGAAATTAATTATTGGAATAGACAATGTGTTCATGTGTGTATGAATGTAAAAGATTTAAATAAAGCTTTTTCTAAATATGAAAATGTAGCATTTAATCTATCAGATTATTTGTTCAATAAGATTAATGGTGGTGAATGTTGATGAAAAAAAGTGAGGTAATTGATGCAGAAGTTGTATCAACTGATGTGCAGCCGGCTGCACATCTGATAGAAGATTATAAAGAATCTTGCGTGTTCAATAACATTAGAAATCAAATTAATAAATGTATTAATGATGTTAAAGATAATTATTTAAAATTAGGTAAGTTATTTGATTATGTTATTAAGAAACAATATTATAAACAGCTTGATTATAAAAGTTTTGAAGAATTTATAGAAGGCGAATATGGCTTTTCACGAAGAACCGCTAATAATCTCATTGCAATATATCGTAAGTTTGCAAAGTTGGAAGATGATTCATTTAATACTTGTTATATTGAACTTAAGCCTGAATATAAAGATTATAATATGTCGCAACTGGTGGAGCTTGTAGCTGTTCCGGAAGATAAGATTAAAGAATTTAAACCTACAATGACTAGGCAACAAATAAGAGAAAATAAAGCTTATTTAAAAGCTAAGGAGCAACTTGAAAATGAACTAGATCCAGCATATCCAAGAGGAGCATTAGTAAGATTAATAAATGACCTTTGTAATTCAACATCTTATAAATATCCTGGTAAAAAAGAACCTGTTGAATTAAAGCTTGCATCTACAAAAAAAGTTGAAAATTCATATTGTTATATGGAAATTGATTTTAATGCAACCTTAGAAAAATTTAAAATGAGTATTGAAGCTTATGTATATACTGAAGGTAATATTAGAATAAGTTCACCATTTTATATGGATGTTGATTTTAAGGATTATGCTGATGGATTAATACCTTCAAAGAAAAAAGAATTTACTAGTAAATTAAATGATGAAATTAAAAAATATCAAAACGAGCTTGAAGAAGAAAATAAAAAAGCTTTTGAAAAAGAAAGACTAAAACGTTTAAAACAAGAATTAGCAACTAGTAGATTTAGTTTATCTGATTTAGATACTTTTTATGATAAATACAATGAAGTTGTAAATTTATATTCATTTGAAAAATTAATATATGTGATAAAAGGAATTTATAAGTTTTGTCCAACTGCTAAATTTAAATTTAATTCAGGTACTATTGAATTTGATGAAAAAGATGGTTGTTTATTAAATACTCTTGATTTTGACGGTCTTTTTATAAAAAACGTATCTTATCAAATAAGATTTGAATTTGATGTTGGATATAATCCAGCTGTTACTGCTATAGTTTATAAAAAAAATAATAATAACGAATATGCTGAAATTGGCCAGTATAGATGGTTTGGATTTAGTATGTTTAATTTGTATTTGCATTATAAAGATAAATATCCTTTGTCAAAAATATTAGGTATTGAAGCTTTATCATATGTTCCTGAAGAAGAATTAATTAGTGAACATCGTCAATATTTTGAAGAAAATAGAAATTATGAAAGTGATGAGCAAAATGAAGACGATGATTAATGTGACTGCAACTTTAAGATTTAAAGGAAAAGTACATCAGATAGTAGATAGTAGGATGACACCAAAAGAAAAGCTTTACTTACAAATAGGAAAAGCCTTAAGAGATAATAATTTAGAGTTTGATCCTGTAGCTGCAGCTGAAGTTGAATTCAATCCTAATGAAATGGAAATAAGAGTTGCAAATATAAAAGTAGATCCATTTAAGAGCTTTATGTTTAATACCTGGAATTTAAATTTGCCAGTTGTATGTTATTTACAATAAATGAAAGGAATGTGATTTAAATGTTTTCATTTGGTGTTCCACCATAGGTGTCTTGTCAGTTTATTAAAAGGGGTGGATTTTATAAGAAAAGAAATAAATAATAATAAAAAATCTGAAAAGGTTAAATTTGGTAAATTAAATGTCCATCGTTATAAGAAAGGAAATAATAAATTTTTTGGTGGTCATTTTCATGTTGTAGTTGGAGCTGATGGAGATGATTTTGTATCAGTTGGTTTAACTTCTGATAAACCTAATAATAAGAAAAATCAGTCTTTACATTTGGTTTATGAATCAAATGGAAAAATAGCTCGTATGAAAAGAGATGCAACAATTGATAATAAAAAAGCTTATGATAGTAAGCCTGCTAATTTTCATATAGATGAGGAATCGGAAAAAATCGCATATGAAAAAGGAATGCGAAAATTGGCAAAAAAAAAGCAAGGAACAAATTAGGCTCTAGGAAAGATTAATTCTAATCTTAGCGGTCGTATCCGTATTAATTAATACGTCAAGTGTTCTCATTGCGTTAATATTATACTTAATATTATTGCTTATGTCAATCGATAAAAAAGAAAAAGTAAGCTATTATTTCGTTTAGAAAACGAAATTTCGAACAGCTTACTTTTCTAAAAATATTATATGCTAAAAAAATAATATTTGCAATAGCAAAAATAAAAAAAGGATAGGTTAAAATATGGCAAAAGAATATGTAACAAAAAATGGTAATAGGATTACTTTATTGAATCCATCAGAGAAAGGCGCAAAATATGCTGCTGAGCTTAAATTTGATATAGCTCATACTAATAATTTTGAACCAAAATTTGATGAAAATGGTGAAGCTAAATGTTTAACTCCAGGTCAACGTGCATATCGTGCTGGATATTTAAGTGCTCGTTCAGATAGTGCAAAAGCTTGGTGTAAAAAGAATGGTGTTCAGTCTAGGGCTAAGAAAAGAGCTCGTAGATAATTATGGGTAAATTACTTAATCCTTCTGAAAAGGCTAAAAAGTACGCAGAAGAACTAAGAAGTAAGAAAAGACTATGTAATGATTTAACAACTATTAAAAATGAGCCTTTAACTTCAAATGGAGCTTCCTGGCGTATGGGATACTTAGCAGCAAGAAAAGATGCTACTGAAGTATGGAAAGCCAATAAAGAAAAGTTTGCAACTGTACCTGCTGCAAAAACAAATAAAAGAAAAGGTACAAATAATATACCTCGTAAGCTTGATAAGTATGAGGTAGAAAATAGTAAAAAAGATGCCATGGATGGTATGGATCGTCTTTAATACTAAAAAATAGATGATGATAATGTGGAGGAAAAATAAAATGGAAAACAAAAATTTAAACACAGCAGTTAAGGATGAAAAGATAGTAAAAACCGAAAGTGTAAAAGTTAATGAAGCTACTGGAGAAGTAGTAGAGGAAAATAATAAGATTTATCAACCAATTAAATGTACTATTTCTCATAGAAAAGGTAGTAGTGTGTCTGATAGCTTTTATAGCTTTGTTTTTAAGATTGTGACTAATGATGATTTTGAATTACCAGTGACTTTCTCATTACTTGAGGATGAAGTTTCAAATGTGAATTTATGTGCTGATAATTTCTTAAAGAAAATACCTGTAAATTCAAGTAGAAATGTAAATATTAAAGGATGTTTCTATTTAGGAAGAAATGAGAATGATTCAGTGTATGTAATGGCTGTCATTTCGCTTCCAGGTAATGTTATTAAGGCCATTAAATTTGGTAGAAATCAAAATAATTTCATTAGTAAATGCTTTGCAATGAATAAGAGCTTGTTCTTAATTTCAAGTGAAATAAAAGATGGAAATCGTGTTGATGTAAAGAATGCGATTGAGTTTAGTAAATCAAAAGCAAAGTCAATTGATGATCTTTATGCTGATTATGAATATTAATAAAAAAAAATAGAAGGGGTTTTGTGAAATGTTTAATAATATAAAATTAAAAAAAGCACTTATTGGTTGAGGATTAGGTGTTTTAGGTGTTGGTACAATTGTTGGTACTACTTGGGGTATTTCTGAAATTGTTTCTAATCGTCAAAATGTAGATGATATTGATGATTTGACTCCAGGTACACCTATAATTGATGGAGTAGAAGCTGGTGATAATGATGCGGTACATGAGATGCCAAAGCAAATTACTTTTACAAGATATTCTAAAGTTGCAACTAGTAATAATACTTTAAATGTTACATGTAGTGTTCTTCCTGAAAATACAGCTAACAAAAAACTTACTTGGACTCTTGCTTGGCAAGATGGTGGAAATCATGGTACTGTTACTGATTATGTTAAGATGTCAATTTCGACTGATACTCATACGGTTACTTTACAATCTTTAAAGGAATGGACAAATAAAATTTCTTTAACCGCAAAGACCGTTGATGGATCTAATTTATCTAAGTCATGTACATTAGATTATTTAGGTAGAGAACTTAAGTATTCTGGTTATTTGGATCTCGGTTGTATTTATGCTGATACAGTGATTTCATCTATAGCTGAAAAAGTAAGTAATCATTTTAGAGCTTGTACTGTTACTGGTGGTACTTTACAAGGTAAGGTTGTTATTGATCAAGTTGGGCTCTCTTTAAGTGATGATGAAGGAAATCCAGATGATGTTCCTTATTTTATTGAGGCTTATAATAATCCTTTAGTGAGTTCTACAACAACCTTTGGTCAATTTATTGAGGCAAATTATGCTTCTTTAAATTATAAATCAGCAAGAGAAGCTTTTTATTTGTTAAATCAAGAATGTCATGGAAATGCTTTTGTAAAATATCACTTTGATTATTCAGGTACTAATTATAAGTCAATATCATCTTACGAATATGCTGGCTGTAACTATATGGTTGATTTTGAAAGTAAGCTAACAGCAACTTCACTTAGTTTAAATGATACATCATTCATTTTCTAAAAAAAATGAGGTGATATAGTGAAAAAGATTAAAATGGTTTTAGTTTTTTTACTTGTAACTTTGCTTTTGTCTTTTTCATTATTTTTGTTAAAGAATTTAAATTCTGGAGATAATGTTAAAGCTGAAGAATTAGTTGTTGAAGAAACTAATTATATATTTTAATTAATGAATGTTGAGTTGTAATCTAATAATATAAAAATGGAGGTTACAACGAATTATGAATAAATTAATGGGATTAATATTAGATGTTGTAGAAAGTGGATTTGATTCAATAGATGAAGGTGGTTATCATATGGATAATCCAAATGAAGGCTCAAACTTAGGAACTGAGTTAAAAAACATTTGGGATTCTACAAAAGGATTTGTAAATACTCATTCCAAAGGATTTGCTATTGCAATATCTTGTATTTGTGCGTTGCTTGTATTATTAATTGTTGTAATGATAATTAAAAAACTACAATGTAAGCGTAAGGGATATTATCGTTATAGACGATAAATTTTATAGGGGTTAAAAGTGAATAGGGTAATCTGTTCACTTTTAATTATTTAAGGAGGTTAAAAAAATGGAAGAAAAGAATTCTAAGTTTAGTTTTCGTATGAAAATAATATTGACTAGCTTGATGATAGGAATATTAATAATGCTTGCAATATTATTTAATTCAACAGTAAATGCATATAATTTGCCTTCATATGAAGTCAATAATGATACTTCAATAGAAGATGATTTTAAAGCATTTGGAATGAGTATTTATGATTATCAATCAAATAATGATGGTAAGGATGAATGGCAAGTTGCTTATATAGCTGAAAATTATACAGAAAGTAATGGATATATAGTTAATTATATATATTTGTATAATCAATGCTTAGATAATACTATTGTTTGTTTTAATCTAAAAATGAATTTAAATAATCAAAGTAAATTTGATGCTGTTATTGATGATTATACTAGAGGTCCTGATCCTGAGGAAAAAATTGGTGATACATGGGTTAATCGTGAAATGATAATGATTTATTCTGATCGCTTGTTAATTGGAGATAATGATACTTATCATAACATTATTAAGTTAAGATTAGAAGCTAATGTTTTAAATTTAGATGAAAAAAGAGTTTATCAAACAGAAAGCATTTCATATCGTTCTTATACAAATAGTAATCATACTAATACGATTATTAAAACAAATTCGTTAAGTTATTCACAAACTTATAATAGTGTTTATACTGATGATGATAGAAAAGATGATTCTAATATTGATTTACCTTTATATCAAGAAGCTTGGAAGGGATATGATGCAAATGAAAATGAGATTTATTTTTCATATATTAATTGTGGATTTAATACCAAGTTATCACAAATAAAACTTAATAATGAAACAGTACCACTTGAATTTGTTGAACATGATAATGTTAATAATATTTCTATATTTAAAACAAATGCATTTGGATTAAAAGCTCGTGGGACAATGACTTATAAGATTAATGGATATTATGTAGGATCTAAATTTTATGACACTTCAAAAGAAGATGTAGTATTTAGATATGTATCAAATTTAACTAGTGTTGAAGTTGAAGCTGATAAAACAATGTCACATCATTGGGCACCAATTGGTGGAAATTATTCTAAAGTTTCATTTACTTTGACTGAAAAGAAATCTGGTAAGGCTATAACTAATGCAATTTCAGTACATTGTAGATATACATATAATGGTGTTAATTATGCTCCGACTCTTAATGTTAATGATAATACTTTTTCAAATGTTTCTAGTGCTGTTTTTTCAATTCTGTTTAATGGCTCAAATCGTGATGGTGTTTTAGTTCATGCTTCAAATGTTGATAATGGGTATAATTGGATGTTTGGTATTAAAATACCAGCCAAATCTT
>ENA-UOJO01002740-UOJO01002740.1-human-gut-metagenome-genome-assembly--contig:-P57-NODE-2740-length-17722-cov-8.246901_pt1 | contig 17722 bp, 10 predicted proteins | sample MGYA00242351_ERZ723898 | MGnify/ENA metagenome assembly ERZ723898 | reverse complement strand
TCGTCAGAATCCAAGGGTGCTGGCGCCACGGCGCCAGCACCCTTGGCAAAATTATTGCCGATGGACGCGTCGAATTTCAAAAAAACAAATGGGGCGAATGGGTAGCTTATGAGAAAATTTTTGAGCCTCTCCCTGGAGAAGAAAACACAAAAAAATACACTACTTGGGTCGATGATATCTCTAATGGTACCGACACATTGAAAAAACTTTTTGGAACTTCTCCTTTCGATTATGCCAAATCGCCGGAATTAGTCAGTCTTTTTCTTCGTATGGCAGATGTCGAGGCTGAAGACATTGTCCTCGACTTTTTCAGCGGTAGCGCCACTACTGCCCATGCAGTTATGAAGCTCAACGCAGAGGACGGAGGCAAGCGTAAGTTCATTATGGTACAGCTTCCCGAAGTAACCGAAGAAAAGAGCGAAGCGCGCAAGGCTGGTTACGAAACCATTTGCCAAATCGGAGAGGAGCGTATTCGCCGCGCCGGTAAGAAAATACGTGAAGAACTTTGTAGGGACATGCCTTTGGCATGTAGTAAGGGCAAATCATTGTTTGAAGATGAAACATCGCAAAGCGATGTCCCTACAATAGACACCGGCTTCCGTGTGCTCAAACTCGACTCGTCTAACATGGAGGATGTTTTCTATACTCCCGAAGACTTTGATCCGAGCCAAATCACAGAACTTGTCGATAATGTCAAGTCCGACCGTTCTCCGCTTGACTTACTTTTCCAAGTTTTGCCTGAACTCAATATCGAGTTGTCAGCCAAGATTGAGGAAAAAGAGGTCAACGGCAAAAATGTGTTCTTCGTTGATGGCAATTATCTTATTGCCACCTTCGACACCGAAGTGAACGAATCCACCGTGACGGAGATTGCGAAGATGAAGCCGCAATACTTCGTGATGCGTGACGCTTCCGCTGCCAATGACAATGTCCTTGACAACTTCGAGCAAATCTTCCGTCACTATTCGCCTGAAACTATCCGCAAAATATTGTAACTTTGTATGGATATGCCTTTGGTATGTAGTTGTCTGCCCTGTTGACTGCCAACAAAACATCCCAAAGGGATGTCCCTACAATAAGATGACAGTATGCTCACTATTTTATTTGTCTAATGGAACAGTTTCGCAAAAGCCCGCGAGTAGGCTTCCTTGATTACGATAATGGCGATTATTTTATAACCATCTGTACCAAGAATAAAGTACACTATTTTGGAGATATATACAATGGCGAAATGCATCTGAGTGCATTAGGGAAATTTGTGGAAACTCAACTCGGTATGGCGTCAACTTTTAATAAAGGCATCGATGTGCCTGTCTTTACAGTCATGCCTAATCACATTCATGCAATAGTCTGTATAAAATGTAGGGACATGCCTTTGGCATGTAGCAGTGGAGATGCACAGCAACGGTCGCCGAATCCATCGTTAAGGGTTAATCCAGCATACCAAAGACATGTCCCGGCATTGAGTAGATACATATCTTCATTAAAGGGAGCTGTTTCAAAATTCGCGAAATCAAATGGACATGATTTTGATTGGCAACCACGATTCCACGATCACTACATACGCGGAAGCCATGATGGGAACAGAATTGCAGAATATATAATAAATAATGTTGCCAGATGGCAGGAAGACTGTTTTAATCAGGATGAAATTCAAATTTAAAATACAACCATACCAGACAGAGGCGGTCGAGAATACTACCGCCATCTTCACCGGGCAACCAAATCGCGATGCTAACCACTATCGCCGAGACTTAGGCTTACATCCCAAAGGGATGTCCCTACATTTCGATGGTGACGATGACGGCTACCGTAATGCTGACGTTGAGCTTTCGGCTAAGCAGCTTCTCGAAAATCTCCACTCAGTGCAGACTTCCGCTGGTGTGCCTCCTTCCAAATCTCTTTCAAGGATCGACGGCCTCGGTGCCATCAACCTCGATGTCGAGATGGAAACCGGCACCGGCAAGACTTATGTCTATATCAAGACTATGTTTGAACTCAACAAGCTCTACGGTTGGTCGAAGTTCATCATAGTTGTGCCGAGCATCGCTATCCGTGAGGGTGTCGCCAAGTCTTTCCGTGTGCTTGAAGAGCATTTCATGGAGCATTACGGAAAGAAAGCCCGTTGGTTTGTCTACAACAGCTCGAACCTCAATCAGCTCGACCAATTCTCCCAGGACGCCGGGCTGAATGTTATGATTATAAACACCCAGGCTTTCGCCGCTTCCCTTAAAGAGGGCGGTCGAAGCAAGGAAAGTCGAATCATATACTCGAAGCGCGACGAGTTCGCTTCCCGCCGTCCTATTGATGTGATAGCGGCCAACCGTCCGATTATCATCATGGACGAGCCGCAGAAGATGGAAGGCGCTGCCACACAGTCAGCCCTCAAAAAGTTCAACCCGCTTTTCGTGCTCAACTATTCCGCTACTCATAAGACAAAGCATGATACGGCATACGCCCTCGACGCTCTCGACGCATACCGCGAGAGACTTGTCAAGCGCATCAAGGTTGTAGGCTTCGAACTGAAAAATCTGCGTGGCACTGACGGTTACATGTATCTCGACAATATTTTGCTCTCGCCCGACAAGCCTCCGATGGCTCGTATGGAGATCGAGATCAGAAACGCTGCCGGCGAACCGCGACGTCGCGTTAAGAATTTTGGCGTAGGCGATTCTCTTTTTATAGAATCAAACGAATTACTCGAATATAAGGGTTATGTAATATCGGAAATATGTCCCGGTACTGACCGTCAGCCCGTCGGCTATGTGGTTTTCACTAACGGTCAGACTATCTTGAAAGGACAGGTCGCGGGAGCGCGGAACGAATTGTACATGCAGCGCGTCCAGATACGTGAAACCATCAAGGCTCATTTCGAGAAAGAGCGTGAGCTTTTCAGAAAAGGAATTAAGTGCCTCTCGCTTTTCTTTATTGACGAAGTGGCGAAATATCGTTCCTACGACGCCGACGGTAAGGAGGTTAAAGGTGTGTTTCAACAGATTTTCGAGGAAGAGTACGCACGTCTTGTCAATAACGAGTTTCACATTTGGGACGAGGACTATAATCAATATCTTCGTCGGTTTTTCCCGTATCAGACGCATCGCGGCTACTTCTCGATAGATAAGAAAGGTAAGATGGTCGAGACTAAGACGAAGCGAGGCTCCGACGTATCGGAAGACGCATCGGACTACGACCTCATTCTGCGCGACAAGGAACGTCTGTTGAGTTTTGACGAACCTACACGCTTCATTTTCTCGCACTCTGCGCTCCGCGAAGGCTGGGATAACCCGAATGTATTCCAGATTTGTACGCTGCGCCACAGTAATTCAACTACTGCCAAACGTCAGGAAGTCGGCCGTGGCTTGCGTATATGCGTAGACCGCAACGGCGTTCGTCAGGACAAAGAACTTTTGGGTGAGGAAGTCCACAACATAAATGTGTTGACCGTCATTGCCAATGAGAGCTATTCCGACTTTACCTCGGCTCTCCAACGCGAAACCCGCGAGGCTCTGCGTGAACGCGCCACTAAAGCAACTTCGGGTTACTTCGAGGGCAAGACCGTTACGCTCGACGGACAGCCACATATCATCAATGATCGCGAGGCGAGCCGAATTATGATTTATCTCGAAGATAACGGATATATTGACGATGCGGGTAACATAACGCCAAAGTATCATGCCGCCCTTGCTGCCGATTCTCTTGCGCCCTATGGCTCACACCTTGCCCCTATGGCGAAAGGCATTACAAAACTCATCAATTCTATCTTCGACCCGTCTCAACTTGAAGGCATGACCGAGAACGGAGCCAAAACGAAATTGCCTGAGACGAGGCTTAACGCCAATTTCTACCGCGACGAGTTTCAGGCGCTTTGGAATGCTATCAACCATAAGTATGTCTATACCGTCAGCTACAACTCCCACGAGTTGATTGAGAAATCCATACTCCATCTCAATACTGACGAACTGCAGGTCCGCACTCTGCGCTACATAAAGATCGAAGGTCAACAAGACGCTGAAGATGTTGCTGAATTTGGCGACACCAAATCCACTTCTCAGGAACTTACAGATGTCAGCACGTCCTCGGTCAAGTATGACCTCGTAGGGCAGATTGCCAAAGGTGTCAATTTGACACGTCGAACTACTGCCAAAATTCTTCAGGGCTTGCGTCCGTCTAAACTTGACTTGTTCCGCAATAATCCCGAGGAGTTTATCCGCAAGGTCATTCAGATTATCCGCGAGCAGAAAGCTACAATGATTGTAGATCATATTCATTACCACCTCACTGATGGCACCTTCGATTCAAACATCTTTACTGCATCAAGCAAAGCTGAGTTCGATAAAGCATATCAGGCAACCAAACACGTCACCGATTATGTCGTTTCCGACAGTATCGGTGAGCGCAACTTCGCCCACGACCTTGACGAATCAAACGAAGTTGTCGTCTATGCAAAGCTGCCGCGCTCTTTCAAAATTCCCACTCCTGTCGGCAACTACGCTCCTGACTGGGCGATAGCGATGGAACGCGGAAATGTAAAACACATTTTCTTTATTGCCGAAACCAAAGGCTCGCTCCAGTCAATGCAGCTCAACGCCATAGAGAATGCCAAAATAGACTGCTGCGCCAGACTTTTCGACGAGATGTCATCGGCCAATGTTCGCTATCATAAATTCACTTGTTATCAGGACCTGATTGATGCCATGACTGCAATCAGATAGTCAGGTCTTTAGGACAGATAATACAAACGCAGCGGGGGAGCATCGGAAAATCCGATGCTCCCCCGCAGTATTCAGAATGGGGTCAAGGACTTACTGCCTGTCGCCGCCGTCGCGGCGCGGACCGCGTTCACGGCGCGGACCACGACCTTCTCCACCTTCGCGGCGCGGGCCACGCTCGCGGCGCTGGGGCTCCACATAGCCTTCCGGCTTGGGCTGGAGGGCGCGCATGGACAGACGGTACTTGCCCGTCTTCTTGTCTATCTCTATGAGTTTCACCTCCACGGTGTCACCTTCCTTCAGGCCGCTGGCCTCCATGTTCTCCAGACGGTTCCACGAGATTTCGCTGATGTGCAGCAGACCGTCGCGGTGGGGCATGAACTCCACGAATGCGCCGAAGTCCATGATGTTGCGCACGGTGCCGGTGTACACCTTGCCCTCCTCGGGCAGTTCCACGATAGCGTTGATAAGCTCAAGCGCCTTGTCGATGCTGTCGCGGTTCGGGGCGGCCACCTCGATGAAACCGCCTTCGTCGATTTCGTCGATGCTGACGGTAGCGCCGCTGGCCTCCTGGATGCCCTGGATGATTTTTCCGCCCGGGCCGATGACGGCGCCGATAAGCTCCTTGGGAATGAGCATCGTGACGATGCGGGGCACGTGTGCCTTGTAGTCGTGGCGCGGCTCCGCGATGGTGTCGTGGATTTTGCCCAGGATGTGCAGACGTCCCTCGCGGGCCTGCATGAGGGCTTTCTCCAGGATTTCGTAGCTCAGGCCGTCGCACTTGATGTCCATCTGCGTGGCCGTGATGCCGTCGGCAGTACCCGTCACCTTGAAGTCCATGTCGCCGAGGTGGTCCTCGTCGCCCAGGATGTCGCTGAGCACGGCATATTTGGTGCAGCCTTCGTCGCTGATAAGACCCATTGCGATGCCGGCCACGGGCTTCTTCATCTTCACGCCGGCGTCAAGCAGAGCCAGCGTGCCGGCGCATACGGTAGCCATCGACGACGAGCCGTTGCTCTCGAGGATGTCGCTGACGATGCGGCACACATAGGGGAAGTTGTCCGGGAACATGCGCTTCAGCGCACGGTGGGCCAGGTTGCCGTGGCCTATCTCGCGGCGTCCCACGCCGCGCTGCGGCTTGGCCTCGCCGGTCGAGAAGGGCGGGAAGTTGTAGTGCAGCAGAAAGCGCTCGTGACCCTGTATCAGCACCTCGTCAAGGATTTTCTCGTCGAGTTTCGTGCCCAGGGTGACGGTAGCCAGGGCCTGCGTCTCACCGCGGGTGAACACGGCCGATCCGTGAGGACCGGGGATATAGTCGGTCTCGCACCAGATGGGGCGTATCTCGTTGGTCTTGCGGCCGTCCAGGCGTATGCCCTCGTCGAGCACGCAGCGGCGCATGGCCTCTTTCTCCACGTCGTGGTAGTAGCGGCGCACCAGAGCCTCCTTGGCCTCGCGCTCCTCCTCGGGGAGGGCGTCGATGTACTCCTGGCAGATGGCGTCGAAGCTGTCCTGGCGCCAGTGCTTGTCGGCACAGCCGGCCTTGGCTATGGCGTAAGCCTTGTCGTAGCACTTCTCATGCACGTCCTTGCGCAGGTCATCGTCGTTGACCTCGTGGCAGTACTCGCGCTTAACCACGCCTACTGCCTCGGCCAGCTCCAGCTGTACGCGGCACATGTCCTTGATGGCTTCGTGAGCCGTTTTGAGGGCGGCCAGAAGGTCAGCCTCGCTGGCCTCGTCCATCTCGCCTTCCACCATCATGATGTTCTCGGCGGTGGCGCCGACCATCAGTTCCATGTCGGCTTTCTCGAGCTGCTCGAAGGTGGGGTCGATGACGAACTTGCCGTCGATACGGGCCACACGCACCTCGGCGATGGGGCCGTTGAAAGGTATGTCGCTGACGGTGAGCGCGGCGCTGGCGGCCAGGCCGGCCAGAGCGTCAGGCATGTCAACGCCGTCGGCGCTGTACAGAGTCACGTTCACGAACGTGTCTGCGTGATAGTTGTCGGGGAAAAGCGGGCGGAGCACGCGGTCAACGAGGCGTGCTGTCAGGATTTCATAGTCGCCGGCACGGCCCTCACGCTTGAGGAAGCCGCCGGGGAAACGGCCTGCTGCGGAGAATTTCTCCTTGTACTCCACGGTCAGGGGCATGAAGTCGACGCCTTCGCCTGCCTCCTTGGCGGAAACGATAGTGGCAAGAAGCATCGTGTTGCCCATGCGGAGCTCCACAGCTCCATCAGCCTGCTTGGCAAGTTTGCCGGTCTCGAGTGTGATCTCGCGGCCGTCGGCAAGCGTGATGGTTTTCTTGATTGGATTCATAAAATGCTTTTAATTTTTTTATAACTACATATTTGGCTGCAAAGTTAACGATTTCGAGCCACATAGGCAAATCTTTTTGGCCGAATGCCCCGAAAGTAGTAAATTTGTGCAGGAAAACACAATCAGCAAAATGAAGAAATACGATTTCGACTGCGTCATCGACCGCCGCCACACCGGCGCCGTGAAGTACGAGGGGCTCGACGCCATGTTCGGGCGCCACGACGTCACGCCCCTGTGGATTGCCGACCTCGACTTCGCCGTCTGTCCCGACATCATCGCCGCGCTGGGCCATCGCCTGGAGCACCCCGTCCTCGGCTATTCCGCCGCGCCAGACGCCTACTGGCAGAGTATCATCGACTGGCAGCACCGCCGCCACGGCTTCGACATCTCGCGCGATGAACTCGCCTTCATCCCCGGCGTAGTCAAGGGCATTGCGCTGTGTGTCAACTACTTCACCGACCGAGGCGACAGCGTCGTCATCCAGCCGCCCGTCTACCATCCCTTCCGCATGGTAATCGAGGGCAACGGACGCCGCGTGCTCGAGAATCCACTCGCCTTCGACGGCGAAAGCTACACCATGGACCTGACCGGCCTCGCCGACCTCCTGCGCCGCGAGCGTCCGCGCATGCTCATTCTCTGCAACCCCCATAACCCCATAGGCATACAGTGGGACGAGGACACCCTCCGCAGCGTGGCCGCACTCGCCCGCGAGACGGGCACCGTCGTCGTCAGCGACGAGATTCACGGCGACCTCATGCTGCACGGACGCCGCCACATACCCTTCCTCAGCGTAGGCGAGGACGCCCGGGCCGTCGGCGTCATGCTCGGCGCGCCCAGCAAGACCTTCAACATCCCCGGCCTCGTCAGCTCCTGGATGGTAGTCAAGAACCCCGCCCTCCGCAGCGGTTTCTATCACTGGATGGAGGTCAACGAATTCTCCGCGCCCGTGGTGTTCAGCACCATAGGCGCCGAGGCCGCCTACACCGCCGGCGAGCCCTGGCTCGACCAGATGCTCCGCTACGTGGAGGACAACATCGACTTCGCCGCCGACTATGTGGCGCGCCACATCCCCGGCGTGCGCGTCATCCGCCCGCAGGCATCGTTCCTGGTCTGGCTCGACTTCAACCGCCTCGGCCTCGACCAGAAGGAACTCATGCGCATGCTGCTCGAGGACGCCCGCCTGGCCGTCAACGACGGCACCATGTTCGGCGAGCAGGGCAAGGGCTTCACGCGCCTCAACGTCGGCACCCCGCGCTGTGTGCTCACCGAGGCCCTCGACCACATACGCGACGCCGTAGCCAAGGAGGTGTGCCCATGAGACTCCGCATATTTCCCCCTGAAGAGATGCTCGAGACCACCGTGGCCCTGCCCCTGAGCAAGAGCATGAGCGTGCGCGCCGTCGCACTCGCTGCCTTCGGCGCCAGCTATGACGCCCCTCTGGCCGAATGTGCCGACACGGAGGCCATGCGCCGCGTGGCCGCTGCACGCAGCGGCAGGGCCGGCGCCGGCGACAGCGCCGCCGCCCTGCGCTTCGGCACGGCCCTGCTGGCCGCCACTCCCGGCGCCGACGTCACCCTCACGGGCAGCGACGCCCTGATGCGACGCCCCGTTGCGCCGCTGCTCGACATGCTGCGCTCCCTCGGAGCCGACGTGGAGCCGACGGCCGCAGGCGTGGCCGTGCGCGGACGCCGCCTGCCCGGCGGAGCCCTCACGCTCGGCCCCGCCGCCTCCTCGCAGTTCGTCTCGGCAGTGCTCATGGCTGCACCGCTTATGGAGAACGGACTCGACCTCACCATCGACTGGAACCAGCCCTCGCTGCCCTATATCGACATGACCCTCGCCATGATGCGCCGCCGCGGCATCGACTGCGCCCGCGAGGGCATCGCCATACACGTGAGCCCCGGCGCCTACTCGGCGCCCGACGCGCCCGACGTCGAGCCCGACTGGAGCGCCGCCGCCTTCTGGTACGAGATCGGCGCCCTCACGGCCGGATTCATCGACCTGCCGGGCCTCGCCACGCCATCGCTGCAGGGCGACAGCGCCGTCGCCGACATCTTCACACGCCTCGGCGTCGTGACGACCTTCGACGCCGACGGCGCCCACCTCTGCGCCGACCCGGAGATGCACGCCCGCCTCGATCTGGACTGCGCGCCCACGCCCGACCTGGTGCCGGCCCTGGCCGTCACCTGCGCCATGCTGGGCGTACCCTTCGAGCTGCACGGCTGCGCCGCCCTACGCGACAAGGAGTGCGACCGCGTCGACGCCCTCATCGCCGAGCTGGCCCGCATGGGCGTCGTCGCCGGCTACGACCGCGGCGTCCTCTCCTGGGAGGGCCGCCGCGTGCCCGTCACGGAGATGCCCGTCTTCGACGCGCACGCCGACCACCGCATGGCTATGGCCCTGGCCCCCGTGGCCGTATTCGCCCCGGGCATAGCCATCGACGGCGCCGAGTGCGTCGCAAAGTCTTATCCGGCCTACTGGGACGACCTGCGCGCCTCCGGATTCACCACTGAGGAGGTGGATGCGGAGTGATGGAAGCCGCGCTCGTCATTCTCTCTGCAATAGTTGTCGTAGGCGCCCTGTGCCTGCTCTACGAGCTGTACTGCCGCCGCAAAGGCATCGCCGGACCTCCCGCCCCGCCGCGCCCCGAAGGCTGCTGCGGGCAGCACGAGGTGTGCGAGAAGGACTCGCTGCTGGCCGGCGTGAGCGAGGCCGTGGAATACTTCGACGACGAGGAGCTGGACGCCTACGCCGGTCGCGCCGCCGACGCCTACACCGGCGCCGAGGAGGAGCAGTTCCGCGACATACTGCTCTCGCTCCTGCCCGACGACGTCGCCCCCTGGGCGCGCTCCCTCCAGCTGCGCGGCATCGAGCTGCCGCAGGCCGTGCGCGACGAGCTGCTGCTCATGGTAAGCGAGAACCGTGCGAGCCGAGCCGACTCTAACACCTGATACGCCAATGGATTTCCTTGATTATACCTTCTTCCGATACGCGCTCGCGGGCGTGGTGCTCATCAGCCTCTCGGCCGCCGTGGTGGGCAGTTACATCGTCACGCGCCGCCTCACGGCCATAGCCGGAGGCATCACCCACGCCTGCTTCGGCGGCCTCGGTCTGGGCTATTTCTTAGGCATCAGCCCCGTGCTGACTGCCGCCGGCTTCGCCATCGCCTCCGCCGCCGGCGTGGAATGGATGTCGCAGCGCATGCGGCTGCGCGAGGACTCGGCCGTGGCCGTCGTCTGGTCGCTCGGCATGGCCGTCGGCGTCCTCTTCATCTTCCTCACGCCAGGCTATGTGCCGGAGCTGAACAGTTTCCTCTTCGGCAACATACTCACCATCAGCGCCGCCGACCTCGCGGCCTTCGCGGTCTTCACCGCGGTGGTGTGCGGATTCTTCGCTATGCGCTTCCGCCAGATAGTGGCCGTGGCCTTCGACCGCGACTTCGCTCGCGTGCAGGGGCTGCCCGTGCGCTTCATATCCTATGCCATGACGGTGCTCGTGGCCGTGTGCATCGTGCTCACCATCCGCCTCGTGGGCGTCATGCTGCTCATGTCCATGATGTCGCTGCCCATGATGACGGCCGAGGTGTTCTGCCACCGCTTCCGTCCCATGGTCTTCGCCTCGGCGGCCATAGCCGTCGCTGCCGGCACGGCCGGACTCTTTGCCGGCGCGGCCACCGACGTGCCGTGCTCGGCCATGATAGTGATTATCCTCGCCGCCATGTTCATTCTGGCGCGCCTCGTGCGCTACATCCTTATGCGCCGATGACTATGGACGCCACCCTCCGCAGTCAGGCGCTGGCACTGCTGCGCCGCTTCTACGGCTACGACAGTCTGCGTCCCGGACAGGCCGAAATCATCGGCGCCGTGGCCTCGGGCCGCGATGCCCTGGTGCTGATGCCCACGGGCGGCGGCAAGTCGCTCTGCTATCAGCTCCCCGCCCTGCTCAGCGACGGCCTCTGCGTCGTGGTGTCGCCCCTGATAGCGCTTATGGACGACCAGGTGACGGCTCTCATGGCTAACGGCATTCCGGCCGTAGCCATACACTCCAACCGTCCCGACGCCGAGCAGCGCGAGGGCCTGGAGCAGGCGCGCCTGGGCCGCGTAAAACTTCTCTACACGTCGCCCGAGCGCTTCGTCCAGGACCTCGACGCCTGGAGCCGGGCGCTGCCCATACGCATGGTAGCCATCGACGAGGCGCACTGCATCTCGCAGTGGGGCCACGACTTCCGCCCCGTTTACACCGAGCTTGCGGGCATAAAGGCGCGTCTGCCGCAGGTGCCGGTCATCGCCCTCACCGCCACCGCCGACCGCCTCACCCGCGACGACATACTGCGCCAGCTCGACCTGCGCGACCCCTTCGTGTGGATAGGCAGCTTCGACAGACCCAACATCAGCATCGATGTGTGTCCCGACCCGGGCAAGAAGGAGCGCGTGCGCCGCATCCGCGAGCTCGCAGCCGCCTACCCCTCCGACTCCGGCATCGTCTACTGCCTCAGCCGCAGCAAGGCCGAGGAGATGACGGCCGCGCTGCGTGCCGCCGGCGTCAGCGCCGCATGCTACCACGCCGGCCTGCCGGCTTCCGTCCGCGAGGCCGCCCAGCGCGCGTTCATCAACAGCGAGGTCAGCGTCATCTGCGCCACGGTGGCCTTCGGCATGGGCATCGACAAGAGCAACATCCGCTGGGTGGTGCACAACAACATGCCGGCCAACATCGAGAGCTACTACCAGGAGATAGGCCGCGCCGGGCGCGACGGTCTCCCCGCCGAGGCCCTGATGTTCCACAGCGTAGGCGACATCATCACCCTCAGGCGCTTCATCGACGACACCGACAGCTCGCGCCGTTCCATCAACACCGAGAAGCTGGCGCGCATGCAGGCCTTCGTGGACGCATCCGTGTGCCGCCGGCGCATGCTCCTGAGCTATTTCAACGAGGAGAAGACCCGTGACTGCGGCAACTGCGATGTGTGCCGTTCGGCGCCCGTGCGCTTCGACGGCACCATCCCCGTGCAGAAAGCTCTCAGCGCCGTTGTGCGCACCGGATGCCGCACCGGCGCCTACATGCTGCGCGACATCCTGCGCGGACTGCGCCAGCGCGACATTGTGGCGCGCGGCTTCGACCGACTGCCCACCTTCGGCGTCGGCGCCGACCTCAGCGCCGCCGAGTGGAACTACTATATCTCGCAGATGATACAGCTCGGCATTCTCGACGTCGCTTACGACGACCACAGCCATCTGCGGCCCACCCCCTACGGCATGCGCCTGCTGCGCGGCGAGGAGCGCGTGATGCTGGCCCTGTTCCAGTCGCAGGCGCGCACGCCGCGCCGTCCTGCCGCCGCAACCGGCCGCCGCGCGGCCGCCGACCTCGTGGCCGCGCTGAAGAAAGTGCGCCTCGCCGAGGCACGCCGCCTGGGCATGCCGCCATACCTCATTTTCTCCGACGCTTCGCTGGAGGACATGGCGCGTCTGCGGCCCGCCACCCTGGAGGAATTCGGCCGCGTCAACGGCGCCGGCGAGGTAAAGACTCAGCGCTTCGGCCGACTGTTCATCGACGCGATAGCCCGCTTTGAAAGCGGCAGTCTCGACATCCGGTAGCCTATGCACAGGACTGTTCTGTTTCTGCTCGCGCTGCTCTTCCCGGCAATCGCACCTGCGGCTCCGGTCGCGGAGGACCTGCTGTTCACTCCCGTGGCGAACCGCGAGGGCAATCCATACATACGCAGCATACTCCGGCTCGACGACGGCCGCATGGCCTTCGCCACCCTGGCCGGCGTGGAGCTCTTCGACGGCTCGGACTTCACCAGCATCGACCCTCACGGCGGCACACCGGCCCCGCTGCCGGCCTACCGGGGCTACCACCACCTCTATATTTCTCATGCCGGCCGCTATCTGTGGATAAAGAACCTGGGCACGCTGCAATGCATCGATCTGGACACGGAAACCTATGTGCCCGACACGGAGTCCTTGCTCCGCCGCCTCGGTGCGTCGACGCCTCCCGACGACTTTTTCGGCGACAGCCGCGGACGCATCTGGACCGTAAACGCCGACACCCTGCACCCGGCCGGCTCACCGACCGACATTATTCTTCCTGCCGCCCACGGGCCGCTGCTCGACCTCGCGGCCGGCGACTCGCGCCTTCATCTGTTCTTCCGCGACGGCACCGTACTCGACTATACGCTCCCCGACGGCGCCCCCGCAGGAAGCAGCCGCGTGTTTACTGCGGTCGAGGAGGCTCTGTTCGGAGCCACCTCGCTCGTGACGGAGAGCGACGGCATCCTCTACCAGATACGCAACGGCACGGCCGGAGGATTCTTCCGGCGCGACCCCGCCACAGGCCGCTGGGAGAAGGTTCTGCAATCGGGACTGCGTCTGAACACACTCGCCGTTGCCGGCTCCGCAGCCTATATCTCCACCAACGACGGTCTGCTCGCCGTCGACCTGCGCACCGGGAGCGCCACGCACATACCCATGGTGCGGACTCGCTCAGGCAATCTTCTCTCCTCCGAAATCAGCTCCGTAGCCGCCGACTCCGACGGCGGCATATGGCTCGGCTTTCTCAACCGCGGCATTTTCCATTACCACCCGGCGCACTACAGGCTTGTCAGCATCCCCAAAGAACGCAGCAAAGCCCAGCAGCCGCCACGGGCGACGGGAGTATTCTCCGAAAACCCCGACGGCTCCATCAGCATCCTGTGCGAAGGCGACACCGGCAGGCGCGTCGACATACCCTCCGGCCGAATCTCCATGCAGCCGACCGCGTCAGTCGGCCTCACGGGAGAGTACGGCAGCTCCGCGGCATTCATCAGCGGCAGCGGCGCAATAGCCTTCGACGACCCCGACAGCTACCGCATATTCATTCCTGCCGCACAGGCAGGCGGCGCCGCGCCCGTACGCCCCGTCATCAGTGCCTTATACGTCAATGGCGAGAAAATAGTCCCGCAGCAGCAGTACGACGGAAGAATAATACTGACGAAAGCCGCCGCACGCGCTTCCTGCATTGAGCTCGGCACGGACCAGAACTTCCTCTCCTTCCGCATCAGCGACCCTGACGCCTCCGTCGCAACGGCCACCATTTTCTACATGCTCGATGGCCTCGACCGCGAGTGGCACACCGTCCGGGGCCAGGGCGACAGACAGAAATCTGTGACGGCGAGCTATACCGCCCTGCCGCCGGGCAGCTATACACTCCTTGCACGGACGGGCGCCGACGCGCCCGCGGCGGAAATATCCGTAACCGTACTGCCCCACTGGTGGCAGACGGGATGGTTCTACGCAGCCTGTTGCCTCCTTGCCGTCCTTGCCGCCGCTGCGGCCGCCACGGCCTACACCCGCGCCACACGCCGGCGCATCGCCCGCGAGCAGAGAGAGGCGTATCTGCTGCAACGAATCAGGACACTCATAGAAGAGGTGGACCGCTACAGGCCGCAGGCACCGGAGGCGGCCGAAGCCGACAACGAGGCCGAAGCCGACAACGCTTTCATCGCCAAAGCCGTCGAGGCGGTGGAACGCAACCTCAACACGCCCGGCTACTCCGTGACGCAGCTGAGCGCCGACCTGTGCATGGACCGCACCGGCCTCTACCGAAAGCTCAACGCCATGCTCGACAAAAGCCCGTCGCTCTTCATACGCGACATCCGCCTGCGCAACGCAGCGCGCCTCATCCGCGAGGGCAAGCTTTCCATCACCGAGATTGCCGAGCAAAGCGGATTCAGCTCCACCTCCTACATGAGCAAATGCTTCCAGGAACGATACGGCTGTCGCCCCTCGGAATACCGATAAACGCCCTTACACAGGCGGTTTTCAACATATGTGTCGGCAGTTTCAACATATGTGTTGCCGTGCGTCGCGCCTCCCGCCGTACCTTTGCAGCAGATTTCAAACTTAAAGTATCATGAAGAATATCATCCGCAAAACCATTCTGGCACTCGCAGTGCTTCCGGCGTTCGCTACCGCCGATGCCGCCGCGCCCGACGCCGCAGTGACCGGGCCGGACGGCTGGACCACCGCCGTGACGTTCTACTCCCCCTCCGTCGTACGTGTGATGAAATATCCCGGCGACAAAGCACCGGAGAAGAAAAGCTACTCCGTAATCATGACTCCCGGACAGGTGGAGCCCGCGATAAAACATGAGGCGGACGGAAGGGTCAGCCTCGCTTCGCAGTGCATCGCCGCAAGCATCAGCCCTGACGGAAGTGTCAGCTTCACGGCCGCCCAAGGCAGCGCCCCGCTGCTTGCCGAAACCGCCTCCGGCCACTCTCCCTGCGAGAACAAGGTGGACGCCGGACGCTACAGAGTGAGCCAGAGCTACGCCCTCGAGCCATCGGAAATAATCTTCGGTCTGGGCCAGCGTCAGGACCCGTCGCTCAATCAGCGCGGCAGGGACGTGCGCATCTGGACCGGCAACACCAACATCACCATACCCTACTTCAGCTCCGACAAAGGCTACGGACTCTACTGGGACAACGCCGGCGACTCCCGCTTCACCGACCGCGACAACACGGCCACATTCACCTCCGAGGTGGCACCGGCCATCGACTACTATTTCATCTACCGCGACGGGACTCAGGACGGCGTCATAGCAGGCATACGCAGCCTCACGGGCGACGCCACCATGTTTCCCAGGCGCATGATGGGCTACTGGCAGAGCCGCGAGCGCTACAAGAGCAGCGACGAGCTCTGCGGCGTGCTCGACCGCTACCGCGAGCTGCGCGTGCCCATCGACGGCATCGTGCAGGACTGGCAGTACTGGGGCTGCGACTCCAACTGGAACGCGATGCGCTTCATGAACCCCCGCTACATCAACAAGACCGGCGACAAGAAGTGGATGCGCTACCTCCCCAACGGCGAGAACCCCGAGGCAGGCTACACCGAGGCGCGCATCAAGACCCCGCGCGAAATGGTGGACTACGTGCACGGCCGCGATGCCGCCATCATGATCTCCATATGGGCCAGCTTCGGCCCCTGGACCGACCAGTACCGCGAGCTTGACCGCATCGGCGCCCTGCTGCCCTTCGAGACATGGCCGCGCAACAGCGGCGTAATGCCCTACGACGCATTCAATCCCAAGGCGCGCGACATCTACTGGAAGTACCTCTCGCATCTCTACGACATGGGATTCGACGCATGGTGGACCGACTCCACCGAGCCCGACCACTTCGAGAAGCCCGGCGACTCTGACTACATGACGCACGACGGCTCCTGGCGCAGCGTCAAGAACGCCTTCGCACTCGTCACCAACAAAGGCATCTACGAGCATCAGCGCAAGATGAAAGGCAACAACAGGCGCTCCATGCAGATGACACGCTGCGGCACATTCGGCCTACAGCACTACGCCACGCTGAGCTGGAGTGGCGACGTGGTGTCAAACTGGAACGTGATGAAAAACCAGATTCCCTCGGGCCTCAACTACGTAATCTGCGGCATGCCCTACTGGAACAACGACATAGGCGGATTCTTCGGCTGGGACTACGACAACGACCACGCCAATCCGGCCCTGCAGGAGCTGCAGGTTAGGTGGATGCAGTGGGGCACGTTCATGCCCATGATGCGCAACCACTGCTCCGGCCCCATGCTCAACGAAATCTACGAGTTCGGACAGCCGGGCGACTGGGCCTTCGACGCACAGAAAAAGGCCATAGAGCTGCGCTACCGCCTGCTGCCCTACATCTACAGCCTCGCCGGCGACGCCACGCAGCGCGCAGGCACCATCATGCGTCCGCTGGTGATGGACTTCGCCGCCGACAAGAAAGCCATATGCCTCAACGATCAGTACATGTTCGGCCGTTCGCTGCTTGTCAAGCCCGTGACAGACCCCATGTACACCTATCTCGACAAGGACAAGAAGGGCCACCTGATATACCCCGACGTGGCGGCAGCGGCTGCTCCCGCAGGCGTCTACCTGCCCGCCGGAAGCAAGTGGTACGACTTCTGGAGCAACGAGCTCCTGGACGGAGGCGACGACGTGCTGACAACGGCACCCATCCACCGCATGCCTGTGTACGTGAAAGCCGGCAGCATAATCCCGTTCGGACCGGAGGTGCAGTTCTCCTCCGAGAAGCCCTGGGACTCGCTGGAGCTGCGCGTCTATCCCGGCGCCGACGCCGACTTCATCCTCTACGAGGACGACGGCGTGAGCTACGACTACGAGAAAGGGCAGTTCACCGAAATACCGTTCCACTGGAACGAAGCCACGCGCACTCTGGAAATCGGCACGCGCCGAGGCAGCTATCCCGGAATGCTCGCCGGACGCGAGTTCCGCGTGGTGCTGGTAAGCGACGGCACGGAGCCGGGCGACACGCCCGCAACGGCCACGCGCACCGTAAGCTACGACGGCTCACCCGTAAGCATCGTCCTGTGACGCCGCGGCCGCATCGCAAACCGCCGACTGCGGAGCACCGAAACAAGACAGTGGCCTAACATTTCGAGGTATTACTGTCTGCTAAAAATTTTTGAGACAGGAAAAATTTAGGGCTGAATCCTGCAAATGGGATCAGCCCTGATTTTTAATTATTGTTGTCCGGTAAAACATTATAAGATACAATATATTATGCGTTATATTATGCGTTAACCTCTATACAAACCCTATTCATCGGTGATTACCCGTCGAATGGCGGGTAAAATCCGGTTAGCCGCGGATTTAGGCGCACAGCGCCGTATCCGCGGTAAGCTCAGTAAAGGGCATCAACCTGCCGCATGGCGGGT
>ENA-UOJO01002739-UOJO01002739.1-human-gut-metagenome-genome-assembly--contig:-P57-NODE-2739-length-17724-cov-8.468165_pt1 | contig 17724 bp, 18 predicted proteins | sample MGYA00242351_ERZ723898 | MGnify/ENA metagenome assembly ERZ723898 | reverse complement strand
TGGCTACCTTAACCCACCGTCTAAAGCCAGTGGGATTGCGGTAGCCCTATTTCAACAACATTTGATTCACTTGCAGATTCCAGTAAAGAGAGATTTGTTTCCGAACGCACATCCACATAAATAACATATTTGTAGTTTTCCGCCGCGAAATGCCTTACCGACGTTGTCTTTCCCACTTGCCTGCAGCCTTTTACCAGCAATGTTTTGGAATCTGCCCAGTTATCTTTCCAGTCATGAACCCTGTTGGTTTTACAAAATATATTACTCCAATTTTGTAAAATAGATGTATACATAATAACATAAAAGACGGATGTCTTCAAATCTAGCCACATATTGCAACAAGCCAAATCAAAACTCTTTCTATGTTTTTTTATCACTACAAAAGGAATTTTATATCTCTTTGCATACTTCTCTATCGCAGATTTTTTATTTCCGTACAATTTTGTGTTTATACATGCATCAAATGCCCCTTTGCCTATACTCTTTACTGAGAATCAGATATGTTATTAGTTCTATCCATTTTAAACAGATTTCTCAACGCAAAATAAAGAGGTTCTTCCACAAATAAGGAAGAACCTCTTCATTTATTTTCATTATTCAGTTAACACTGACAAACAAAACTTCCACACTCCGTCTCACGGCAGGAATCAGCATGGCCTCCGGCAATGCCGATATGATTTGCGGAACACTGCTTCTGACTGTTGAACTTGCATTCCGTTGCTTCGCATGCAACCGCTGTCTCCTTTTTTGCACCGTCCTTATGGCAATTGCTACCGCAACCGCATCCCTTTGGTGCAAAACTTCCGCAACAAGTCTCAGAAGATGTTTTTGCCTGTGTTCCTTCTACAAGGATATCCTGTCTGCTACAACAATTATCATCATTGTATGAACAGCTTACCACATTACAATCCAATTTTGTCATTTGACATACCTCCTTTAAAAATCCATAAAGAACTTTTCAAGTTCCCGAATAGTATGTTCGGATTTTTTTCTTCTATTCACAGATATGCCAATGTCATTTTTAGGAAAGAAGTTCCTTATCGCTTGTAAATTCTTCTCCGCTCACGCGCTCGAATTGCTGTAACAGATCCGCAACGGTAAGTTTCTTCTTTTCTTCCCCTGCAATGTTAAGAATCACTTTTCCTTCATGCATCATGATCAGACGATTTCCATGCGCGATCGCATCACGCATGTTATGGGTAACCATCATTGCTGTCAGATTATTTTCTTTAATAATCTTGTCAGTAAGTGCCAGTACTTTTGCTGCCGTCTTTGGATCAAGTGCTGCCGTGTGCTCATCCAGAAGTAAAAGCTTTGGTTTCTGCAAAGAAGCCATAAGAAGTGTCACAGCCTGACGCTGTCCTCCAGAAAGCAATCCTACTTTTGATGTCATACGATCTTCCAGTCCAAGGTCCAGTTCTTTTAAAAGTTCATGATAGCGTTCTTTTTCTTTTTTTGTAATTCCCCAGCTTAAACCACGTCTCTGACCTCTGCGCGCAGCAAGCGCCAGATTTTCATCGATCTGCATGGTTGCTGTGGTTCCTGTCATCGGATCCTGGAACACACGGCCAAGAAAAGCCGCACGCTTGAACTCCGGAAGTCCGGTCACATCCACACCATCAATGAGGATGGATCCCTCATCAACCGGCCATGTACCTGCAACAGCATTTAATACCGTCGACTTTCCGGCACCGTTTCCACCGATCACGGTTACGAAATCGCCAGCATCCAGTTTTAAATTCACACCATTTAACGCATGTTTCTCATTAATGGTTCCAAGGTTGAAGGTCTTGTGTACGTTACGAATCTCTAACATTTATTTGCCCTCCTTTGTTGCAGTCTTGTTAATAGCCGCAGCTGAACGTTTTCCTGCTTTTGCAAAGGAACTCTTGCTCTTTCCCTTGAGATATGGAACGGCAAGGAAAATTGCAACAATGATTGCTGTAAAAAGCTTAAGATCATCACTCGGCATCTTCAGCCAGAGAACAATTCCAATTACGATATAGTAAATAATGCCACCGATAACAACAAAAATCAGACGACCCTTGAAATCCATATGTTTTCCAAGAATAGCATCTCCTAAAACTTCACCAATAATAACAGCTGCAAGACCGATGACGATACCACCACGACCCATGTTTACATCTGCAAAACCGGAATATTGGGACAAAAGTCCACCGGCCAATGCAACGATTGCATTGGAAAGAGACAGACCAATCAGTTTCATATTGTCAATGTTGATACCCTGTGCCTTACTCATTGCCGGATTACATCCGGTCGCACGGATTGCAGATCCCTGTTCTGTTCCAAAATACCAATAAAGAATTACAATCAATACAGCCGCGAACACAATACCAATAATAATGGCTGATGTCAGATTACGTGATGAAATGATCAGATTGTACTTGTCTACGCTAAGTGCCTGATTTGCATGACGCTGCATGATGTTCAGGTTAATGGAATACAGTGCAATCTGCGTCAGAATTCCTGCTAAAATAGGCGGAATTCCAAGCTTAGTATGTAATAAGCCTGTGCAGAGTCCTGCCAGAAGTCCTGCAATGCAGGCACAAAGCAGGGACACCCAGATATTGCATCCGTTTACTGTCATCATTACGGTAACTGCACCACCTGTTGCAAACGAACCATCCACAGTCAGATCCGCAAAATCCAAAAGACGGAAGGTGATATAAACCCCCAGCGCCATAATTCCCCAAATTAATCCCTGTGCTATATTTCCCGGGAGTGCATTCGTGAATGCAGCCAGGCTAAGGGATGAAAAATAAGCCAACATTTGTTTACCTCCGTATGTTATACAATTCCTCTCTTATTCAGCTGAAATTGCCTCATAGTCCTCTGGAACTGTAACATTAAGTGCGTCTGCACGGTCTTTGATATACTCTTTTGTGAATTTTGGAGCTGTCTTTACCTGCATTGTAGTAATGTCTGCACCATTCTCGAGAATATCGTATGCCATCTCACCGGTTGTATATCCAAGGTCATAGTAGCTGATAGAAAGTGTTGCAACACCACATCCCTTTGCAATACCTTCCTCGCCCGCAAAAATAGGAGTTCCTGCTGGAGATGCTACGTTATTGATTGCCTCTGTACAGGAAGCTGCTGTGTTATCTGTCGGAATGTAAATGACATCAGAAGCATCACATGCACTCTGTGTTACTGCAGATACATCATTAGAGTCAGAGAACGTATACTCTTTTACACTATATCCCTTATCTTCTAAGTATCCTTTGATTGTTGTTGACTGATAAATACTGTTTGGCTCAGAAGAACAGTAAATAATACCAATATTCTTTGCATCCGGGAATAATTCTGCGATACAGTTTGCCTGTTCATCCAATGGTGCAAGATCGGTTGTACCACTGATATTCTTTCCGGTTGTTCCAGTCCAGTCGGACATATCCAATGCAGTTGCATAATCTGTAACGGATGTTCCGAGAATCGGAATTGTATCTGTCGCTGCTGCTGCCGCCTGAAGAGCTGCAGTTGCATTTCCAAGAATCAGATCATAGTTGTTTGTTGCAAATGTTGTACAGATCGTAGAACATGTGGAAGCATCTCCTGCTGCATTCTGCTCATCAAATTTCACTCTGTCGCCAAGCTTGTCTGTAAGGGCGTCTTTAAATCCCTTCGTTGCCGCGTCAAGAGCCTCATGCTGTACCAGCTGGCAGATACCAACGGTGTATGTTTTTCCGTCACTTGATGATCCTTTGCCTGCCTGTGTGGATCCACTGTCTGCGCCACATGCACCAAGAGACATTACCATTGTTGCTGCCATAGCAGCAGCCACTGCTTTTCCAAATTTTTTCATAATATTTTCTCTCTTTCTTTTTTATTTATATGTACTAGTTGTTATTATATAAATTTGTGTATAAAATGTCAATTTTATTAGGTATTTTTACACAGACAAAGGCCCCACTTTTTCTATAAAAAAGTGACGCCTTTGTCAATTTTATTTTCTTATTTACTTACATTTCCTACAGGAAAATATATTTGCAAACAAATAACACTGCAAGAATATACATAAGCGGTGTGATTTTCTTTGCTTTTCCGCAAATCAAATTGATAATCACATAGGAAATAACACCGATTGCAATACCTTCTGCAATGCTGTACATCAGTGGCATGGCAATCAGACAAAGATATGCCGGAATCGCTTCGGTAAGATCCTCAAAATCAATTTTTACGATTGCAGATATCATAAGGAAGCCAACGAAAATAAGCGCCGGTGCCGTTGCGAATCCCGGAATTGCCTTAAAAATCGGTGCAAACAAAATAGAAATCAGGAATAAAAATGCAGTAACGACAGAAGAAAGTCCGGTTCTTGCTCCTGCTCCTACACCAGCGGAGCTCTCGACAAACGTAGTCGTTGTGGAAGTTCCAAGGACAGCTCCTGTGGAAGTTGCGATTGCATCTGCAAGCAAAGCCTGTTTTACTCTCGGAAGCTTTCCATCTTTATCAAGCATTCCCGCTTTGTCAGACACCCCGATCAGTGTTCCAAGCGTATCGAACATATCTACGAACAGGAATGAAAATAATACAACAATAAAATTGAAGATTCCTACATTATGGAAATCTGCATTAAAGCACTGACCAAATGTCTTTGTAATTGCAGAGAAATCTGTCATTTCCAACGTTGGATATAATGAATAATAACCCGCTTCTACATCAACATGATAGATACCTGTCACCTGGCAGAGCATACCAAGAATCCATGTCACGAGAATACCAATAAGAATAGATGCTTTCACTTTTTTAATATACAAAATCGCAGTAACCATCAATCCAATCAATGCAAGTACCGCACAAATTCCTTCGGTATTCCAATTCTCAGCAAATTTCACACCAGATAACAATGTAGACTTATTTGATACTACAATATGTGCCCCCTGTAATCCAATAAATGCGATAAACAGACCAATTCCCGCGCTGACACCTTTTTTGAGTGTGGCAGGAATGGCATTGAAGATGGCTTCACGCACATTGGTAAGCGAAAGTACAATAAAGATAATTCCCTCGATAAACACTGCCATAAGTGCCACTTGCCAGGAATATCCCATATCGGAGCATACCGTATATGCAAAATACGCATTCAATCCCATACCCGGAGCCAGTGCAAACGGATAATTTGCAAGAAGTGCCATCACCAGCGTTCCGACAAACGCTGCAAGACAGGTTGCGATCAGAACAGCTGTCTTATCCATTCCTGCATCTGCGAGCATTGTCGGGTTAACCGCCAGAATGTACGCCATCGTCATAAACGTAGTAATACCAGCTAACACTTCGGTTTTCACATCTGTGTGATTTTCTTTTAGTTTAAAAAATTTTTCTAACATGTTTCCTCCCTCATCTCTTCTCGGCACGATTGTCAACTGTTACATTCACACCGTTCTTCTTCAATTCTGCTGCAACGGAATTTACGTACTCCATATACTTCTCAGAAAATACCACCAACGAAACAAAAAGCCCCGGCATCAGTTTTCTCTGATACCGGGGGATAATTACTGTTCCACCCAGTCACACTGTCATTTATTTTTAGACAATATTAACGACCGCAACACTTCTTGTATTTCTTACCGCTTCCGCATGGACATGGATCGTTACGTCCAATTTTCTTGCCGACAACAACGGTACCTGACTTCTTCTGTTCCAGATAAAGCTTGTGCTTTGTCTCTGCGTCGAAGATCTCGTCCCACATTGGAAGATTGTAAAGCCAGTCTGCACGTGCATCTACCATGTTCTTATAAAGTTTCTCTTTATCAAAAGCAAGACTTACCTTTGTATCCTCTTCCATAGTTTCGATTGGATTTGGCTCAATCAGACTCTCATTGATTCCATCTAAGAATCCAGCCATCTCTAAAATTGACAGACCATACTTGTCTGCAAGTTCCTTAACCGTACCTTCTACCACTTCATCCGGATTTGTAAGGAGCTTCTCATATACCCCCTTCTCCAAGAGAAAATATCTCTGCCAGAACTTCTGAAGCTCAGCCTGGTTTGCTTTCTCATTGTAAGCAATCTTCTGCCACTCTTGCAATATAGCCATTTTTATACCACCTTTATCAAATATGAATTCATGGATAACTCACATGTACTTCTATTATATCAAAAGAGCATGCATTTTCCAAGTAATTTTTAATTTCCATAAAAAGGTCCGGCAAAAGCCCATTAAAGAATATCGATATATTCTCCTGCCAATGCCTTATTCATGCTGCGGACTGCACAGAATTTACCACACATGCTACAGGTATCACTGTGATCATCCTCCGGGCTGCGGCTGTCACGGATTGCTTTTGCAGTCTCCGGATCAATTGCACATGCATACTGCGCATCCCAGTCAAGCACTCTGCGGGCATCCGCCATTTTATCGTCGATATCTCTTGCTCCAGGAATACCTTTAGCAATATCCGCTGCATGTGCCGCGATTTTTGAGGCAATGATTCCCTGCTTCACATCCTCCACATTTGGCAAAGCCAGATGTTCCGCCGGAGTCACATAGCATAGAAATGCTGCACCATTCATAGCTGCCACTGCGCCTCCAATTGCACTTGTAATATGATCATACCCCGGAGCAATATCTGTCACAAGTGGTCCCAACACATAAAACGGTGCGCCCATGCAGATGCTCTGCTGCACTTTCATATTGGCAGCCACCTGATCGAGCGGCACATGGCCCGGACCTTCTACCATTACCTGTACATTGTGATCCCATGCACGTTTGGTAAGTTCTCCCAGACGCACCAATTCCTCAATCTGACACACATCTGTGGCATCCGCAAGACATCCCGGACGGCATGCATCACCCAGGGAAATGGTCACATCATGTTCCTCACAAATTTCAAGGATCTCATCATAATGCTCATAGAACGGATTTTCCTCTCCGGTCATCGTCATCCATGCAAATACCAGACTGCCTCCGCGACTTACAATATTCATCTTTCTTTTATGCTTTTTGATCTGATCTATTGTTTTTCTTGTAATTCCACAATGCAGTGTCACAAAGTCCACACCATCTTCTGCGTGCATGCGCACTACATCAATAAAATCCTGTGCCGTCAGTGTTGCCAAATCTCTCTGATAATGAATCACACTATCATACACCGGAACCGTACCGATCATTGCAGGACATTCGCTGGTAAGCTTGCGACGAAACGGCTGTGTATCTCCATGGCTGGACAAATCCATAATTGCCTCTGCCCCCATATTTACCGCACTCATTACTTTCTGCATTTCGATGTCATAATCCTTGCAATCTCTCGACACGCCAAGATTGACGTTTATTTTCGTGCGAAGCATGCTTCCCACACCTTCCGGATCTAACGATTTATGATGCTTATTTGCACAGATTGCCACTTTTCCTTCTCCTACCAGATGCATGAGTTTTTCAACTGGCATATGCTCCTTTTCTGCTACTATTTTGATTTGTGATGTGACAATTCCTTTTCTTGCCGCATCCATCTGTGTTGTGTAAGTACTCATCTCTTCTCTCCTGTTTTCCTGAACATCAGCTCATTTAGTGTAAATTTAATTTTCAACCTTTTCCAAACAACACCAAAGAATGTAGGAATATTTTGTCAAAAAAAGAAGAGATGCCGGAACATCTCTTCTTACAATTTCACATACAGATATTGTCCCTACGTTGGCATTGTCCAAATCAGGTTATGGGTCGAAACCACACAGTTTCCTCTCAGCCGGCTTTTGCCAGCTCCCCGCTTATAAGTTCAATTCATTATACACATAAATCCCCCCGGATGCAATACATTTTATTTGTCTTTTGTGGAAAGATTTGCTTTTTGCTTCAGTGACTCTTGGTTTTCCTTTGCAGCTTCTTCCAAATCTTTCGACGGCTTCTTTATCAGCTTATAGATAAAACCATAGGCCCAGATCAGCACTGGAATAATAAACGATGCCACGATAGACGCCTGAAACATCCGCATCGTATTCGAATTATCTACAATCGCGCAAATTAAAGTGATCACATATAAAGATAACAGTATGACGATCCCCAGTATCGCAAGAATCTGTTTTACTTTCTTCATGATAAACCTCCTGTCATTCACATTCTGTGAATCTCTCAACGTCTTTTATCATAGCGAAATAATATTCTTCCGTCAACGGTGTTTCGCCCTGTTTTTCTATTTCTGTTTGTAATTATTTCCCACATATTTTATTCGGTTGTTTCTTCAGTCTCCATATCTTCCTCTTTTACAAGACTATTTGCTGTCTTGGAAAATGTATCTTTCAAAGTGGAATCCACAAGATAAACCGAATCATCGCCTTCCATCTTCAGATAGTACTCACTGACCATATCGTTATAGTCTCCAATATAAAATGTCGTTGTTTTGTTCCCAACACTAACCGTTATGGTATTCTGCGGTTTATCGAGTCCGTAATCCGAAAGAGAATCATAGGAATCCAATGTTTCTAATGCTATAACACCATTTAATTTTCCGAGCATAGTGTTGATATTATCAGCATCCAGTTGTAAAGAATTGTCATCATCATATTTCCACTCATCCCCATCCTTTGTATATGAATAGGTTTTTCCATCTACTTCATAGGAAAAAGCATCTACTTTATCTGCATCAATTTTGGCAATCGTTGTCTGTCCTTCTGTCTCGCTGTCTTTTTCCTTCTGTTCTTCCTGTTTTGCCATATGGGACACAAGAAAATATGCCCCAATACACAAAACAAGAACAACAAGAATCAAAATCATTTGAATCTTCTGTTTTTTCATTATTTCTTTCTCCTTACCATAAAGATTACAATTCCGAGGATAAGAAGAATAATCGGTACAACAATTGTAAAGGATAAGCCTAACAGAATTGCATACATTGCTGAAACGGTCAGATTGCTGAGCGTATACTCTTTCTCCGGAATTACACTTCCTGCATCATCACTTTCTCCTACGAGTCCCTTCACAGCATCCGAGAATAAAGTTACATTGTTTGCAGTTACATCCGTTGCCTGATCACTAAAGATATAGGAACTTCCAAATACAAGTAACTGCGTGGTTGTATCATCATCCACTTTATCTTCTACTGCCAGGCCGATGGAAAATGGACCCTTTTCATCCCCATCTTCATATCCATAATCTTTCATATTGTTTGGATTATTTTTACATACGGCACTGTCGCTCGTATCCATCAGCGAAGTGTAAGTCGTTGTATCCGTGCTGTCCGGATAAGAAATTCCACAGGTAATCGGCAGATAAATATAGTTGCCACCGATATTGCTGGTATAACTGCTGCTGTTTACTTCCGGAAGAATATACAGCGGACCTCCCATCTGATAGTAATGCTGTGCATCATTTTCTGAAATCACGCCATCCGTAATACTTACTTTATACGTATCAAGAATTTTATCAAAATTAGGAAGTTTATTCTCGGTATAAGAACCGACAATAATTGCTTTTCCTCCATCTTTCAGGTAATCAATCACTTTCTGTGCATCTTTTTCATTGAAATCTTTCTGCGGTGCATTGATGATAATGGCCGATGCATCATCCGGAACACTTTCTTCATTTAACAGTTCAACACTTGAAAGTGTCATGTTCGCTTTTTTAATTGCGTCCTCAAACGCACTGCCAACCGTGGTTTCATCATGTCCGGTAATCTGATATACAACCGGAAGCTTATCGGAATCCATGGTTACGTACTCGATTGCAGATGTCAACTGTCCCTCTGCATCAAAACCTACCAGATCATTTGTGTACGAATATGTGGACGAATCCATATTCGTTTCATAATGATAAATATCATAATAATCAATGACCTTTGAACGCTGATTGCTTACCACGATCAGACTGTTGGTATTTGGTGCAGTGTCCGTATAATCTTTATAAAAATATGGTTTTTTCGAAGGGTTCACATATTTAACCTTGATATGATTTGACAAATCTTCATAGCGTTTCAGCATTTCATCGATCTGTGCATCCTTTTTACTTTCCGATACAAGAGCATAAATGGTAACATCTGCATCCAGTTTTTTAACTGCTTTCTTGGTATCCTTTGTAATGGAATACAACTTAGAATAAGAACAGTCAATGGAAGTCCTATCTGTCGGAATTGTATTGACCACCAGATTGACAACAACGGTAAGTGCCACTGCCGCTGCAATAAACGACACGGAAAATACACCAGTAGAGAATGTCTTTTTGCTAATACTCCAGCGCCGTTTCTGAATCGACTGTACGGTAAGGAAATTCAACAATGCAATCACTGTCAGATAATACACAATCGCTGTAATATCCAGACATCCACCTGCAAATTTCTCAAATGGCGAATAAATATCAAAGCAATTCATGATCTTCGTAAGAAGATTTCCATCCGAAGAAATGATTCCGGTGATTCCTTTCATCATATAGCTGATAAAAAGTACTGCAAAGGAAAGAACTGCCGCAATGACCTGACTCTCCGTCAAAGCCGAAATAAACATACCGACCGCGATACTTGCACATCCATAGAGCCAGAATGCAAAAATCGATATGTAACTTTCTCCCATTGGTACCGTTCCAAATATGGACAGGATTAACGGTGTAATAGCAATAATTGCAATGTCGATTGTAAACACCGCTACCATTGCAAGATATTTTCCAAAAACAAGTTTTCCCAACGATACCGGAGCTGTCAGCATTAGCTGATCGGTTTTGTTCTTTCTATCTTCCGCAAAACTACGCATAGTAAGAATCGGCACTGCAATCAAAAATATAATCGTGATTGCACTTAATGTATAGTATATGTAAGGATATCCCTGCATCAGATTATATACATAAAAATACAGACCATACAGTGCTAGCAAAGCGGCTACAAACAACCATCCAATTACGCATTGAAAATAAGATTTGAACTCTCTTTTAAATACTGCAAACATTACTTTTCTTCTCCCTCCTGCGTAATCTCAAGGAATACATCCTCAAGTGACTTTTCTATCGTGTGCATTTCAAGCACCGCAAAATGCTTTTCTGCAAGGGTACGAAACACATCTTCCCGTACATCCGCTCCTTTCTTTGCATAGACAACCAACTCTCCTGCATCTTCATTTTTCACTTCCACTTTGCTAATTTCAGAAATGGCAGCAAGTTCTTTCTGTGCATTTGCTACATCCGTCCGTACTGTCACTTCGATTTCCTGAGCTCCTGACATCAGACTCACGAGATTTTCTGTTGCATCGCTGGCAACCAGTTTTCCTTTGGAAATGATAAATACATGATCACAGACTGCACTGATTTCTGTTAAAATGTGCGAACTCAATATCACCGTATGTTTTTCTCCGAGCTTCTTAATCAATTCGCGAATTTCTATGATCTGCTTCGGATCTAGACCAACCGTCGGCTCATCAAGTATAATAATTTCTGGATAGCCAAGAATTGCCTGTGCGAAACCGACTCTCTGCCGATATCCTTTGGAAAGGTTCCGGATCATACGATTTGCCACATCGGTAATTCCTGTTGTTTCCATCGCTTCTTCCACATAACGTTTGCGAAGACTTTTTTCAAGTTTCTTTAATTCCGCCACAAAATCCAGATATTCACGTACAGTCATATCCACATATAAAGGTGGAATTTCCGGCAGATATCCAATGCATTTTTTTGCTTCTTCGGGTTCTTTGAAAATATCATGCCCGTTAATTTTTACTTCTCCACTCGTCGCACCAAGATAGCCGGTAATAATATTCATTGTCGTTGATTTTCCTGCGCCGTTCGGTCCTAGAAATCCATAAATTTTTCCTGGTTCCACCGTCAGGGATAAATCATCCACAGCTACATGATCCCCATATTTTTTCACAAGGTTGTTTATTTCAATCACTGTGAAAGCCTCCTTTTCTTTTCTGTTAACAACATTCGTTAACCCTTATTTATATTCTATGGGGATATCGTGTGTAAATCATGGATAAATTGTGTTTATTCTGTGAAAACCCCCATTGAGATTACTCTCAATGGGGGTTTTCATCCTGTAAATGTTATATAATTGCTTTTATAATTATTTTGATAATGGAGACTCACGGTAAATAATATCATCACGTCCAGGACCATTAGATACCATAGTGATTGGATATCCGATCTCATTCTCTACAAACTCAACATACTTGCGGCAGTTTTCTGGAAGATCTTCATATTTCTTGATTCCACGAATGTCACATTTCCATCCTGGAAGTTTCTTCAGAACCGGTTTTGCCTTCTCAAGCTTATGTGTAACAGGGAAGTCTGTTGTAACCTCTCCATCAATTTCGTATCCTACGCATACTGGAATCTCATCCAGATACCCAAGTACATCAAGTACTGTAAATGCAACATCAGTTGTTCCCTGCATACGGCAACCATACTTACTTGCCACACAGTCGAACCATCCCATTCTTCTTGGGCGTCCGGTTGTTGCACCGAACTCTCCACCATCGCCACCACGACGACGAAGCTCATCTGCCTCATCACCAAAAATTTCGCTGACAAATGCACCAGCACCGACTGCAGATGAGTATGCCTTACATACAGTAACTACCTGCTTGATCTCGTATGGTGGAATTCCAGCTCCAATTGCACCATAAGCTGCAAGTGTAGATGAAGATGTAACCATCGGATAAATACCATGATCCGGATCCTTTAAAGTGCCTAACTGACCCTCTAAGAGAACTGTCTTGCCCTCTTTTAAAGCCTTATCCAAATACAGGGATACGTCACATACATATGGAGCAACCATATCACGATACTCATGAAGTGTATTCAAAAGTTCTTCTGTATCAATCAATGGCTTATGGTATAAATACTCTAACAGAACGTTCTTCTGTTCTGCCACACGTGCAACCTTTTCTTTCAAAAGTTCATCATCAAAAAGCTCATTAACCTGGAAGCCAATCTTTGCATATTTATCTGAATAAAAAGGAGCAATTCCAGACTTAGTAGAACCGAATGACTTACCTCCAAGACGTTCTTCCTCGTACTGGTCAAATAAAATATGATATGGCATTACAATCTGCGCACGGTCGGATACCAGAATCTTTGGCATCGGCACATCTCTGTCCGTAATGGACTTGATTTCATTAAATAAAACCGGAATGTTCAGTGCCACACCATTTCCAATAATACTTGTTGTATGACTGTAAAATACTCCGGATGGAAGTGTGTGTAATGCAAACTTGCCATAATCATTTACGATTGTATGTCCTGCATTCGCACCTCCCTGAAAACGTACAATGATGTCGGCCTGCTTTGCCAGCATATCCGTAATTTTGCCTTTGCCTTCGTCGCCCCAGTTAGCGCCAACAACTGCTTTAACCATCTTTTCAATTCCTCCTGTTGTGTACATAGACTTATGCGTGATTACGCATAGAAAAACGGACAGGTGTAAAAACCTCTCCGTCTTTACTTCATGATTATAATTGATTCTGACCGAGATGTAAACTCTTTATTCGTAATATCTATTATAAATATTAGTAATAAGGATTACTCAATTACTTTTGAGCATGCGATTGCCAAAGCTCCTGGTCCAATATGACAGGATACTGACAATGATAATGGGTTTAAAACAATCTCGTTATTCGGAAATGCAGCCTGCACCTCCTCTTTGAAAACTTCTGCGGCTTCCAGATCATGAGTATATGCCATTTCCAGATGCATTTTCTTTCCATCCGGACTCTGGAAACGTTTCTCAAAATCATTCTTCATAGACTCGATCATAATTGATTTTGCCTGTTTTACAGTACGTGCTTTTGCAAACGCATCCAGCTTTTCTCCCTGAATCTGGAGAACCGGTTTCAACTTCAAAAGTGTACCGAGTGCTGCAGCCGCCGGTGTAATTCTCCCCCCCTTTTTCAGATACTCCAAAGTATCTACCATAATATAAATCGAAGACTCAAATTTGTTCTTCTCCAAAATTTCTTTAATTTCCGCTGCTGACTTTTCCTGTTCTGCAAGCATCTTTGCGTCTAATACAGACTGTCTTTGTGTTACAGAAATTCTCTGGTTATTGACAACCTCTACCTTGCCCTCATAATCCTGTGCAAGCATCATAGCTGTCTCGCAGGAACTGCTCAGTCCGGATGACATTGGGATATATACAATCTCATCATATTCTTTCAGCAGTTCATCCCACTTGTCCGTGACATCCCCTACGAGAGGCATGGACGTCTTAATCTCTCCACCCTGTGTGAGCTTCTCGTAAAACTGCTCCTGTGTAAGATCAATATCTTCATAGTACATCTTATCATCAATATAAAAAGGCATCGGAAGTACTACAACACCAAGTTCCTTTGACTGGCTCTGTGTAATTCCACTATTGCTGTCTGTTACAACGATTACTTTACTCATGCTTTCCCTCTTCCTGGTTCTATCTTTGATGTTTTCGCACCACCAATGCATAGTATAACATAGGTAAAAAAAAATGAAAAGCCTTGAAAATAAGGCTTTTCATTTCTATTTTACATGGTTTTAAATACCATATTCATTGTCATACGCCAGTCCCTGCTGGGCTGGCATTAAGGTGCACAACGCATTTATAGTGCCTCGCTTATGCTCGGCGGCGCTGTGCGTAGGTCATACGCCACCCTTTCGGGTGGCATATGACATGTTACATCATTCCGCCCATTCCGGCGCCACCAGCTGGCATTGCTGGAGTGTCTTCCTTAATATTTGCTACAGCTGACTCAGTTGTCAGGAGTGTAGAAGCTACAGATGTTGCGTTCTGTAATGCGCTTCTTGTAACTTTAACCGGATCAAGAATTCCGGACTCTACCATATCCACATACTCTTCGGTTGCGGCATTAAATCCGATACCCGGCTGCGACTCTTTTACCTTATTGATAATAACAGCGCCCTCTAATCCGGCATTAGCCGCGATGAAGAACAATGGAGCCTCAAGTGCTTTCAGGATTACCTTTGCACCTGTCTTCTCATCGCCCTCTAATGTATTTGCAAGCTCTGCAACCTTCTTAGAAGCATGGATGTATGCAGATCCGCCACCTGCGATAATTCCTTCTTCTACTGCTGCACGTGTTGCGTTTAAAGCATCTTCCATGCGAAGTTTTGCTTCCTTCATCTCTGTCTCTGTTGCTGCACCAACACGGATAACAGCGACACCACCTGCCATCTTTGCAAGTCTTTCCTGAAGTTTCTCTTTGTCGAACTCAGATGTTGTCTCATCAATCTGTCCACGGATCTGGTTGATTCTTCCCTGGATTGCATCTTTATCGCCTGCACCGTCAACGATAACCGTGTTCTCTTTCTGTACCTTAACGGATTTTGCACGGCCTAACATATCCATGGTTGTATCTTTTAACTCTAATCCCAAATCAGAGCTGATCACCTGACCACCTGTAAGGATTGCGATATCCTCAAGCATTGCTTTTCTTCTGTCGCCATATCCAGGAGCCTTGACAGCAACAACATTAAATGTTCCACGTAACTTGTTGACGATCAATGTTGTAAGAGCCTCGCCCTCGATATCCTCAGCGATGATCAGAAGTCTTGCACCAGACTGTACAATCTGCTCAAGTAATGGAAGAATCTCCTGAATATTGGAAATCTTCTTATCTGTGATCAGGATGTATGGATCATCAAGGACAGCTTCCATCTTATCCATATCTGTGCACATATATGCAGATAAATAGCCTCTGTCGAACTGCATACCTTCTACAAGGTCAAGTTCTGTCTCCATAGTCTTAGACTCTTCGATTGTGATAACACCATCGTTTGTAACTTTCTCCATAGCATCTGCTACAAGGTTACCAACTCCTTCATCTCCTGCAGAGATTGCTGCGACCTTTGCGATCTGCTCCTTGCCTTTTACCTTCTGGCTCATTTCCTTTAAAGCAGCTACTGCAGCATCTGTTGCTTTCTTCATACCACGTCTTAAAACGATTGGATTAGCGCCAGCCTCAAGGTTCTTCATACCTTCCTGAACCATAGCCTGTGTTAAAACGGTAGCGGTTGTAGTACCGTCACCAGCAACATCATTTGTCTTTGTTGCAACTTCTTTTACAAGCTGGGCACCCATGTTCTCAAATGCATCCTCAAGCTCGATCTCTTTTGCGATTGTCACACCATCATTGGTAATGAGTGGAGCACCAAAAGATTTATCCAAAACTACGTTACGACCCTTAGGTCCGATTGTTACACGTACTGTATTTGCTAACTTATCAACGCCAGCACCAAGTGCTGCTCTGGCTTCTGAACCATATTTAATCTCTTTTGCCATGATCAATAACCTCTCTTCATTTTTATTTAATATGTTTACTGTTTTACTTTATTCTACAACTGCAAGAATATCATTCTGTCTTACAATAATATATTCCTCACCCTCGAGTTTTACCTCTGTTCCGGCATATTTGGAATAAATTACTTTCTGGCCTTCCTTCACCTGCATAACAACTTCTTTACCGTCAACCATTCCTCCAGGACCTACGGCAATAACCTCAGCTTCCTGTGGCTTCTCCTGTGCAGTACCTGTCAGGATAATTCCAGACTTGGTAGTCTCTTCTGCTTCTAACTGTTTTAATACAACTCTGTCTGTTAATGGCATTAATTTCATTGTGAATAGCCTCCTTTTTATTTACTAGCACTCATCTCTTTCGAGTGCTAATTTGCTCTGTAAATAAAATATCACTGTTGTTTTTCAATGTCAACAGTGATATTCAAACTTTATATATTTTTTATATTCTCTTTCTTATTTCGTCATATTGTGCGTACATTTTCTGCACTTCATTTTCCAATGTATAATAATGAAAGATATATGGCACCAGCAAGACGAGAAATAAAAGAGACAATATCAAAAGTAATGGCATACCTGTCGTGACAGAGGCAATCATGGAAATCAATGTCATCAGAGCAAAAGTAACCGTAACGATCAGATGGATCAGACGCTCATGTTGAAAAAAACCAATCTGCGTCAGGTGTTCCTCCAGAATTTCGCTCCATTCCTCTTTGCTTCTTCTCCTTTTATCGGCCAAAAGGCTGTCCACATACATACGATATCCTACAATTCTCTTTTTCATACGTTCTACACCGTCCTGTTTTCTTTTGTTGAAATTTATTTCACAGATCTGCTTATTACCTGTTATATTATAACACAATTTTACAGTTTCACCATAATACCTTCTAATCCATGTACGGACCATCATTAATTTCCTATACAGTAAAAAACAGGCAGCACCCGAAAGATTATATATTCTTCCGTACTGCCTGCCTTTTCATATCATAAATAAAATGGCAATTTTATTTACTCAACTTTCCCAGCAGATATTTCCGAATAAAGCTTGAATAAATGTGGCTTGAGAAGCAATCCATTCAGTTACTTTACTTTTCAGTACAGATGTGATATCTGCTGAAAGCGTTGATATATGTTCCACAAACAGAGCCATATGGCTCTGCAGTGCATTGGTTAAATCCATGTCCTGGATATCTTCACAGTACATGAAAAACAGTTCTCCATAACTTTTCTGGTTCCGGCGGAGCCATTCCAGAATGATATATCGTGTAAATACAATGGTTGTATGGCTTACCATTGCACCATAACTACGGCTCTGGAATTCAGAACCCAATTTCAGGAAAGATTTTGATGCCTTGAAAAAGCATTCAATTGGCCATCTGTTCCCATAAATGCGCACAATTTCTGCGTTATTAAGTGAGGTATCCGTGCTCAGAAGATAGAGACATTCACTTTTTTATTACGGTTGCGCACAAATACAATCTTAACCTGAATCCCGGTTTTGGTTGTAACA
>ENA-UOJO01002737-UOJO01002737.1-human-gut-metagenome-genome-assembly--contig:-P57-NODE-2737-length-17743-cov-6.765152_pt1 | contig 17743 bp, 20 predicted proteins | sample MGYA00242351_ERZ723898 | MGnify/ENA metagenome assembly ERZ723898 | reverse complement strand
TGTTATTTATTACTTACAACTTCGATAATTAATAATTAAGAATTAAGGACATTTTTACTCCTTCGTCGTAAAAATTTTAATTATATTAGGTATGGGTGGACAAGCTCAATATTTCAAGGCTTACACTAAATCCTATATAAAACCTAATTATACTAGTGCTTTGGGCTAGATTACAATAATTATTAATTATCTCCTTGGGAGATTGGCTTTAAGCAAAGCGTGAAAAGCCACTTAATTATTAATTCTTAATTTCGAATCTACATTTGCGGCCTAATTAAGAAATTAAGAATTAAGTCAGCCATCGCCATACGCTCGGCTTAACTAAGAATTATAGATTAATTAAGCCAAGCTCCATTGTGCTTGGCTTAATTAATGATTTAATTTATAAACAAATGCTAAAATTTCAGCTACAGCCTGATACATTTCCTGTGGCACTTCTTGATCTAATTCTACTTTGTCATAAAGCATTCTTGCAAGAGGTTTGTTTTCCATAATTGGCACATTATTTTCTCTTGCTATTTCCTTTATTTTAAGAGCAACTAAATCAGCACCCTTTGCAACAACCTTTGGTGCTTCCATCTCACCATCTACATATTTTAAAGCTACTGCAAAATGTGTAGGGTTTGTTATTACTACAGTTGCATCTGGCACACTAGCCATCATTCTTCGTTGAGAAATTTCCCTTTGCTTTTGTTTGATTTTTTGTTTTATTTTAGGATCTCCTTCCATTTGTTTATATTCTTCTTTAACTTCTTGCTTTGTCATTCTCATATCTTTCTTATAAAATTTACATTGCAAGAAATAATCAATAGCAGCTATAATTATTAGTACTATCGTAATTTGAATAAATATACCATATACAATTTTAATAACAGCACCACCTAAAGATGGAAGATATGTATTACCAGTTTGCATAATATCATTAAAATTATCAAGTATATATTTGTAACCTAAATATCCTATAATAATTACTACTGCTAAGTTCTTTGCAAGATCTGCAAGACTTTTTTTAGAAAACATATTTTTAAATCCTGACAATGGATTCAATTTTTTTAAATTAGGCTTTAATGGTTCTGTCGTAAATAAAAATCTAGATTGAATTAATCCTGCTGCTACTGCTGAAACCATTATAGGCACTGCAAAGGTTAAAAAACATATAGCACAGGTTTTTATAACAATAAAAGCTAATCCTTTTAAAGATTCATAATCTAAATTAATTCTTATACCTGTATTTAAAAAATAAACAAGCATTTCTTTTAAATTTTCGCCTATTATTCCTGAAAGAGTCATTAAAACCAATGTACATACAAGCATACTAAAAGCTATAGCAACATCTTTACTTCTTGGTATTTGACCTTTTTTTCTTGCATCATTTAATTTTTTATCAGTTGGTTCTTCTGTTTTGTCACCATCGTCTGCAAAAATTAATGCAAGAGGTGCTGCCGATATTACATTAATAATTTTTGTAAAAGCATCAGGTATACTATTGATACCATAATTTATAGTTTTTATCATAATTGGCATCAAAAATATAAATGATATAATTCCTATAAGTATTTTTACAGGCATACCTAATATCATAACATTTATTTGAGGCACTGTTCTTGATATAAGCGCCATACAAAGGTCTGCTAGTAATATTATAAGAATTATTGGTATAGCTATTTTAACGCCTAATAAAAAATAGTTAGAAAAAATATTTACAATAGTCCAAAAAGATTTATCTATATTAATGCCACTTCCAAGAGGAAGAATAGTAAAGCTATTTACAAGATATTTTATTAATAAATGATGTCCATCTATAAGAAAAAATACTACCATGGAAATATAATAAACAATATTCTCCATCATAGTAACATTTGTTCCAGAAGTTGGATCCATAACATTCATCATTGCAAAGCCCATATGCATATCCATATATGCACCTGCAACCTTTGCTGCTTGAAATATTAAATCTGCAATAAATCCAAGAGCTAATCCACTTAAAACTTCATTTACCATATAAGAAATAAGCATAAAAGCACCATTTATTTCTGCCATGCTACTATAATCCATTGAATTTACTGCACAATATGACATTATAAGCCCAAGGGCTGCTTTTAATATAATAGGGGTGCCTGCAGGATAAAAAACTTTTACTACTGCAAAAAATGATGTTATCCTTAAAAAAATTAACATTACTACTAGAAAGTAAGTTGTATCTATCAAAAAACTCACCCCTAAGTTGATACTTTAATTATTAATTCAAAAATTCTCTCTGTAAATTCTACTAGAGATCTAAGCATCCATGTACCACAAAAAAGTCCTACTGCTGCACTACCTAAAATCTTAGGTACAAATGTTAATGTCTGTTCCTGTATTTGAGTAGTTGCCTGTAATATACTTATTACAAGACCAATAACTATTGCTGTTACAAGAATTGGTGCAGAAACCTTAACTGCAGTAACTAATGCATCTTTCATAACTGATATTAATAATGTTTCGCTCATTTTTACCTCCTATATTTAACCAAAACTTAAAACAAGTGACTTTACAAGTAAGTACCATCCATCTACCATTACAAATAATAATAATTTAAATGGCATTGAAACCATTGCTGGCGGTAACATCATCATACCCATTGACATAAGTACACTACCAACTACAAGATCAATAACTATAAATGGAAGATACAATAAAAATCCTATTTGAAATGCTGTTTTAAGCTCACTTATTGCAAAAGCTGGAGCTAAAATATGAAATGGAAGATTATTCTCATCTAAATTTGAAACATCTTCATTTGATAATTCAACAAAAAGTTCAACATCTTTCTTTCTTGTTTGTTTGCTCATAAACTCCTTTAATGGCTTGCCACCATCTTCAATAGCTTGTTCTTGAGTAATTTGACCATCTAAATATGGCTGTATTCCTTTTTCATTCATTTGATTAAATACTGGAAACATTATAAACATTGTTAAAAATAATGATAATCCAATTAATATTTGATTAGGTATTGACTGTTGAGCACCTAATGCATTTTTTAAAAATGAAAAAACAACTACAATTCTAGTAAAACAAGTAAACATTATTAATATTGAAGGTAATAATGTTAAAATTGTTAACAATATTAAAAGCTTAATATTTGATACATAACTTTGTGGTGATCCATCAGTATTTGAACCAACCTGAACATTTACATTTGGGATTTGTATATCATCTGCAAAGGCAATTATTCCAAATACACCTACTAAAAATAAAGTTAATAAGAGTACCAGTCCAATTTTCTTTTTATATTTTTTCATCCTTATCTTCCTTTAACTTTCTTTTTTTATCTACATTTTTCTTAAAATCTCTAGTTTTATCCTTTACTGTTTCCATAACTTTATCTACAGTTTTTGTCATATCCTCTATAGATTCTCTCTTTTCCTTCTCAATTTTTAAAACTTCTTCTAATGTTATTTCTTCTAAAACTTCTGTTTTGTTTTGAGAAACAGACATTATTAAACCCTTGTCCCCTATTTTTACAATTGCAATAAAAGAATCCTTACCAAGTTGCACCTTATCTACAACCTTCATGTACCTTTTTCCATTAATCTTATCAATGCTTTTGTTACTAAGCTTTAGTGAAAGCATCATAAGAAAAATAACTACTACAAGTGCAAAAATTAGTTTAATAAACATAAATAGAAAATCCATTTATCTCATCCTTATATTTTTTATTTTCATTTTACTTTTCCCTAAACATATTTTAACATATTTTAAAAATTTTCAACATAGTTTTTAACTATTGTACTAATATTCCACTTGGGAAATATACATTTACAATTTTCCCTTTAACCATTATTTTATTTAATTCCTCAACTAATTCTCTTTTTAAATTTTCTTCATTTGATGCATCAAAATCTGCTGCTTTTCTTGACTTTAAAAAGAATGTAATTTTATCATTAATTTCAGGAGTCTTAGCAGTTATTTCTTCTGCAGCCTTTGAATCTTTTTCATCATATGAAATTGTAACAGAAGTTTTTACATATCTTGGAGTACCTTCATCACTTAAATTTACTGTTAAATCCTTTAATGCTTCAACTTTAATTTCATTAATTGGTTTAGGTTCTTGACTTGATTTATACATACTATATCCAGCAAAGGCACCGCCTCCACCTACTGCTAATAATAATACTACAATAACAAGTATTTTTATTATGCCACCATTTCCTTTTTTTGCTCTTTTTTCTTCTTTTGCTCCTACATCTTTTTTTTCTTCTTTATCTGCCATCATTAACTCCCTCCTTACTATCTCCAGCTATTAAAATATTTACCCTTCTATTTTTAGTTTTATTTTCTTCAGATACATTAGGATATATTGGTCGTGTATCACCATATGCTGCTGCACTAAATCTTGAAGGATCTTGTCCCTTTATTTCAATAAAATATCTAACAACTCTTGAAGCTCTTGCTGATGATAATTCCCAATTGGATTGAAATTCAAATGTACTAATTGGATCATTGTCTGTATGACCTTCTACTATTATTGAATTAGGCATTGTAGATATTATATTATTTATAGTATCTAAAACATTTTGTGCATCTAGCTTTATGTCTGCACTTCCTTTTTCAAATAATACAGTATCCTTAAGCTGTATCATAACTCCTCTTTCGTTTTGAGTAATTGAAACTTGATCTGATAAATTATTTGCATTTATATATTGTTGAAGATCCTCATAAGTCTTAACACCTTTACCTTCTGAGTCCTCTACTGCAACATCTTCTGATTCTCCACCAACAAGTGGGACTTTACCTTTATACTTGTCAAATTCAAGCATTGAATCAGCAGCCTGCCCAGTCATAACAGTATTTAAAGCCTGAGATACTGCCTTTAATTTCTCAGAATCAACAGATGATAGCGAGTAAAGCAAAACAAAGAATGTTAAAAGAAGTGTAACTGTATCTGAATATGTACCTAACCAATCTGGTACCTCTATTTCTCTTCTTTCTTTCGCCATGCTTATGCAACTCCTTCAGCATTTTCAGTATTACTATTTAAATATTCTTCTCTTTCTTTAGGATCTAAATATGTAATTAATTTTTCTTCAACAATTCTTGGATTTACTCCTGATTGAATTGCTAATATTCCTTCAAGTTTCATTTCTCTTTCTTTAACTTCTAATGCACTTTTTCTTTGAAGATTTGCTGCAACTGGGTTACAGAATAAATTTGACATAAGTGAACCATAAAATGTTGTAATTAATGCTTTACCCATACCACTTGCTATAGTACTAGCATCGGAAAAGTTACTTGCAAGCATTTGAATAAGTCCTATAAGTGTACCAAGCATACCAAATGCTGGGCAATAACCACCCCATGTTGCAAACATTGATGCATTACTAAAATGTCTTTCATCCATTTCAGTAATTTCAAGTTCTAATATTTCTTTAATTGTTTCAGGCTCTATACCATCTACAACCATTTGAAGACCCTTCTTTAAAAAATCATCATCAATTTTTGATATTTCATCTTCTAATGATAAAAGCCCTTCTCTTCTAGCTCTTTTTGAAAGTTCTGAAAATTGAGAAATAACTTCTGAACTTGATGATTTAGTTTCTTTAAAAGCTTGCACTAATACTTTAAAAAACTTTTTCATATCTTCTGTTCTTACAGTAATTAAAAGTGAAGCAACTGAACCTCCAACTGTTATAAGTACAGAGGGTAAATCCCAGAACATTCCATATCCAGCATCATTTTTCATACCCCATATTATAAGGATAATACCACCTATTAGACCAATGGGTGTTAACAAATCTGATTTTTTCATTTTTCTTCCTCCTACAACTTATAAGTAAAGATTTTATTTTTATATCTTAATACTTTATCTTTAACTTCATCTATACTTTCAAGTACAATGTACTTCTTCCCATTAGTTAATGTAATAAGTGTTTCAGGAACCTCTTCAATCTTCTCAATATGATCGGCATTTAACGTAAACGGCTTATTATTCATAGCTGTTAAATCAATCATAGCTCTTCCCCCTTCATTTTATATAAATGAATTTATATAAATACAATTTTTTATCAAAGGAAAAGGTAATTAAGCTTATACTTAATTTGTTCTTTGCTATAACTAAACTTAATTTACTATATGTAAAAGCCTAATTACCTTCATTTAATTATTAATTCTTAATTATTAACCCTATCTCTTAAGGTTTATAATATCTTGTAATATTTCATCACCAGTATTTATAGCTTTACTACTTGCCTGGAATGCTCTAGTTGCAATGATCATATCTGTAAATTGTTCTGCCAAGTCAACATTAGACATTTCAAGCATACCTTGAATTGTATCTCCATAAGCTTTACTATTATCATCACCAGTTGTATTAAGACCAGATTTTATTATAGCATCACCAGAGTTAGCTGATGTAGTATAAAGGTTTCCTCCACTCTTTTCAAGACCTTCTGGATTCTTAAAGTTTGCCATAGCTATTTGCCCAAGTGCTGCCATTTTACCATTTTCAAGGTTTCCATATACTATACCTTCTTCAGAAATAGTATATGATGTAACTCTTAATTCATCACCAGTACCAGCCATTATTACCTTATCTGGAATTTTCAAGCTCTTAAGTGATTCATCATAAGCATTTACTGTACCAGTTCCATCTACAAAATATACACTTCCATCTCTTCCTAAACTTTGAACTGATGTACCACCATCAACTTTAGCTGATGCAGTATCTGCTATTTTTGGAACAGTACCTGTTATTGCAACATTTGTATTTACAAAACCTTTTAACCCAACAGCATTTTTTAATGCTGCAGCTAATTGAGTTCTATCTGCCGCTCCATTTGCAAAATCACCATTTAAAGTTATTGTTTTAGCATCAGTATCAACACTTGCAGATTCCTTAGTACCTTCTGTTACTGTACCAATTTTTACTGTATATCCTTTCATTTCTGGTGGTAATGTTATATTCATCCCATTTACTATAGCACTACCAGCTGCATCTACTTCTCCTGATAAGGTAGTTTTAGAAATTATTTTAATTTCTCCAGAAGCTACAACTTGTTGTGATATACCCTTTGCTGTAAGAGCTTTATCTATAGCTGATTGTACTTGTGCAGTTTGAAGATTAGAGTTTGTGAAATCAGCATTTATTATTATTTTTTTATTATCTGTATCTACTGATGCTGATGCTGGTGTATCAGGTCCTATGTTTCCAAGTTCAATTGTATATCCATTAAGTTGAGTACCAGGTCCAAAAGAAAAACTTAATCCAATTGAAGTTAATGTAACATCATCAGGCTTTTGAGAAGTTGCTACTTCTGAGTTACTATCATTTGTTAAAGAATAACCCATAACTCTATATCCTGAACTAGTTAAAAGATTTCCATCTCTATCTAATGTAAATGAACCATCTCTTGTATACATAAGTTTTGATCCAGATGATGCAAGGGAAGTAGAATCTATAGAGTGAGCTCCTGCTGCCTGTGATACTTGTATTGTATTATCACCTGTTACTGCAGGCCCTTGTGATACTATAAAAAATCCTGATTGGTCAATAGCCACATCTAAAGCTCTTGATGTAGATTGTAAATTTCCTTGAGTCATAATAGTATCTATACTTGCAAGTTGTACTCCAAGTCCTACCTGGCTTGCATTAGTACCACCTGTTTTAGTAGATGGTGCTGTTGCACTTGAAGAATTTTGTGATAACATATCTGCAAATTTAGTATTTGAATATTTAAAAGCTGTTGTACTTGAGTTTGCTATATTATTACCTACAACATCTAATTTTGTTTGGTTTACCTTCATTCCACTTATTCCTGAATACATTAATCTTGACATATTTATAACCTCCGATTTTTAAAAAAATAATTCTTAATACCTAACGTTCTATTTCCGTCATTCAATAGAACATAGCCTCCATCCTTGGTCCAGCTATTTTTTAAATTATCACTACACTGTCAATGTTAGTAAAAACATTGTCCTTAGCTCTGGATTTATCCACTGCTGTTATTACTGTTTTATTTTCTACACTAGTAACAAGAGCTAAATCCTTGTATAAAAATAGTGAATTTTTAGACCCTTTATCTTCTGCAAGTTTAAACCCTTTTTCAATGTTATTCATATCATTTTCAGAAAAATTTATATCCTTTAGCCTTTCTGCTGCATGTTTTGATACAGTAAAACTTTTATTTTTAATTTTAGAATCTAATAAATCCTTAAAGCTTGTATTGTTTGATTTTTTTACATTTGGCAGATTGTTTTTATTTATATCTCCTATAGCACCTACAGGATATGCTCTGCCATTTATCATCCTATATCCCATATGCAATCACCTCTTACTTAAGGATATAATTATTCTTTTTTATTATTGTCAGCATTTATATTATCGTCCTTTTTATCTTGAACCTTAGTAATTGCTGAATATGCAAAAGATTTTATTTCACCATTATCAAGTTTTACCTTAACTTTTATAGTACCATTTTCCTTTGATGCACCAAGAACTGTTCCACTATAATTAGTAGCTTTTCCATTTTCATCTGTTTCCTGTGCTTCAACATATTTACCTGTAAAATTTGCTGCCATTAAAAATGCCATATTATAATCTAAACTATTTAAAGCATCTAATGAATAATCTTCTACATCAAGTGTAGTAACTATATTATTGGCATTAAAATCCTTTAAAACATTTTTGCCATCTTCATTAACAAGCATTGATAATGTAGCATTTGTTCCATTCATTTTAATTGCTTTTACAATACCTGTATATTGAACTCCCTTTGAATTTGTATCACTTACTGTAACACCTTTACCTATTAAACTGTAATATGATGATTTTGTCATTGAAGTGTTTAAATTTTGCATTTGTTCAAGTGATGCAAATTGTGCAAGCTGTGATACATATTCACTTGCATCCTGATCCTTTGATGGATCTTGGTTTTTAAGTTGAGCACAAAGAATTGTTAAAAATGAATCCTTTGACATTTGACCATTGCTTGTAAGAATCTTTGTACCTCTATCTGTTGCAGATGTATTTGCATACTTTGATGTAACAGTTTGATTTACAAGTGTATTTGCCATTTTCCCATCCCCTCAATTTTATTTGCTTTTATGCAAGCATATTAATGTTATTTATTATTTCAGCTTCATTATCTTCTAATACTTCATCTTCATCTAATACACCATTTACATTATTTTTTGCATTTTTATTTGAAGCTTCATTTTGGCTGAAATTATTTGCATTACCTTCAAAACTGCTTCCTTTAAAAAATGTAGTATCATTATTTAAGCTTATATTAACATTTTGAATTTTTAAATTTTGATTAGATAATTCCTTATTTATTATTGAAGCATTACGTGATAAAAGATCATATCCTTCTTTTGTAGTTGCCTTAATTTGTGCTTTTAAAACCCCATCTTCTTGTATAACCTTTATAGAAAGTTCTCCTAAATTTTTTGGATTTATCTTTACAGTTAATTCTTTTATATTGTTTGTTTCCATGTATTTAACTGATTGTATTATATCTTCTGCTAAATGTTCTGCCTTTACAAGCTTAGCTGCTTCCTTAAGTCCATCAAGTGCATTAACATTATTAAATGTTCCAGCAAAAGTTACATTTCTATTTATAGTAGTTGATGATAAATCCTTGTCATTTAAAATAGATTTTAATATTTTTTCATCTTTGCTTTCTTCAAAATTGTTACTACTATTATTACTATCTGATGAAGTATAATTTTTAACATCAATGTTTTCTTCTTTACTTTCTACATTTTTGCTTATAATATTTTGCATCTTATTATTAAATATTTCTTTATTATCATTGTTAGAAACTTCACTTAAATTAGATACCTGTTCATTTTCATTAAGTAAATTTTTAATTTGAGTAATTAATTCTTTATTGTTTTCTTTAACCTCTGACTGTAAAGTTTCTGCATTTGAAGAATTTATACTTTCATGTGCATTGATATTCTTAATATTATCAGTATTTAAATTACTATTGCTTTCTGTAGTTTTAACTTCACTAAAATTGTTACTATCAATTTTTTCACCTAAGATATCATTAGATGCTTTGCTTTCATTTTCTGAAAAAGCTTTATCAATATTATTGTTTTCTTTGTTATTTACAATCTTATTTTCTAATGATTCAAGCACTGCTAAAATACCTTTTTTATCATCTTGCACTAAAGTATCATCACTATTTTTTAATACATTTTCTAAGGTACTTAAAACATCTTCCATGGAATTATTGGTATTATCTATACTTTGAAAAAAACTAAGAATACTATCTTTTGATTCAGATATTTTATTATCTAATATACTGTTAATTTCTTTTAACAAATTATTAGTATTATCTGTGTTTTCTACTTTACTATTTATTATTTCTGTAATTTGATTTAAAACAGCTAATATAGAATTAACATCTAATTTCTCAGACTTTTCTTTTATATTACTAATAACATTTTCTACAGCTGAAGTTAATTTGCTATTATTTTCATCAGAAGTTACAATTTTAATTTCATTTAAATCCTTAAGTAAATCGTAATTTACCACTACAGTATCTTTATTATTATCTTTAACATTAGAAGTATTTTTTAAAGCTAAATTGTCATCAGTATTTTTCTTTGTTTTATCTGCAATCTTATTAGATTTTTTATCATTGTCTAAGGAAATATCCTTACTTTTTGATACTTCATTTTTTACTAAATTTTTAGTATCATCACTATTTTTGCTCTTTATATTATTTTGAGAATATGTACTATTTTTTTCTGTGCTACTTTTACTAGCTTTATCAAAATTATTGTTTGATTTTACTGATGATTTTAATACTTTATTAAAATCACTACTTTGTCCATTTGATGAAACACTTTCTTTTACGGTAGTACTACTTGTTTTTGAAGCACCACTTGGCATACTGCCATCTACTCTCACTAAACCTCACCTCCCTTTGATTTACGCATATAAGCGTATAATGCAAATTCATCATTATTAAGCTGTTCAATTCTATCCTGCTCTTTTATAAAGCTTGCATACCCTTTTTCTTTAAGTCTTGAAACTGTTTTTCTTTCCACCTGCCTTTTAGCAAGTTCTTGTCTTTTTATTTCAAGCTCTTTTTCTTTAATTTTAAGTTCTTTTGTTTTTTGCTTTATACCAACGTTTAATGCTGTAAGATAGGAACGCTTAACCTTTTGATAAATTACATCTTCTCCAGGTTTTATACCTTTGTACTTTTCATAACACTCATTTAAATTGTTAAGTTCATTTTCTGTGTTAACCTTAGCTTTTTTACTCTCAGTAAATTCTCTCTTGCTTTCTTCTTCTTTGTCTTGCCTTATTTCCAGTAATTTTTCAAGACTAAATTTATACCCTTTTGCCATTTATTTCACCTCCTTTCAATGAGGCTTACTTTATACTAATTTATCGTCATTTTTTTAAGAATATTTACATTTAAGAATATATATTCTATTTGCTAACTTTTAAACATTTGAATTAATGAATTAATACTAGTATCAAAATCGCATTTTTCATCTATACCCTGTTTTAAAAATGCGTCTATAGAATCATGATATTTAATAGATAAATCTATTTTTTTGCTACTTCCTTTAACATAAGCACCTATATTTATAAGATCTTCTGAATCTTTATATGTAGCCATAAGATCTCTAGCTATTGAAGCTGCCTTTTTATGTTCAGGTGATGCAATACCAGACATAAGCCTGCTGACACTATTTAAAACATCTACTGCAGGATAATGATTTTTATGAGCAAGAGATCTTGATAAAACTATATGTCCATCAAGTATACCTCTTACAGCATCTGCTATTGGTTCATTAAAATCATCACCATCAACTAAAACAGTATAAAAAGCTGTAATTGATCCCTTATCTGATGTTCCTGACCTTTCCATAAGTTCTGGAAGCTTTGCATAAACAGAAGGAGTATAACCTTTTGTTGCTGGTGGTTCACCTATTGCAAGTCCAATTTCTCTTTGAGCCATGGCAAATCTTGTTACAGAATCCATCATAAGTATTACTTTTTTTCCTTGATCTCTAAAATATTCAGCAATAGCTGTAGCAGTAAGTGCTCCTTTAAGTCTTATAAGAGCTGGTTTATCAGAAGTTGCACAAACAACAACAGATTTTTTCATACCTTCCGGTCCTAAATCCTTTTCAATAAATTCAAGAACCTCTCTTCCTCTTTCTCCAATAAGACCAATTACGTTAACATCAGCCTTTGCTTCTCTTGCAATCATTCCAAGAGTAGTACTTTTACCAACACCACTACCTGCAAATATACCAATTCTTTGTCCTTCACCTACTGTTATAAAACCATCTATAGATCTTACTCCAGTTGGCATTATAGTATCTATTCGCCTTCTTTTTAATGGATCTGGTGGTGAACTTTCAAGAGGATAATTTTTACTTGCAAGTTCTACATAGTCATCATCTTCCTCCACATTATCCTTTGAAAGTTCATTTCCAAGACCATCTAAAACTTTACCTAAAAGTTTATCTGAACACTTTACAACAAGAGGCTTATTTTGTGCTACAACTCTGCAACCACAAGATATACCTTGAAGGGGTCCAAGAGGCATTAAAATTACATAATCATCTCTAAAGCCTACCACTTCACATTTAACTTCTTTATAATCTTTTGTATAAATAATGCAAAGTTCACCAACAAAGGCTTTAATTCCCTTTACCTCTACTGTTAATCCTATTACCTTTTTTACTACACCTTCTGAATAAATTGTAGAGGTTCTTCTTACTTTTTCTGTAAGAGCATTAAAATCTAAATTCAAAAACCCCACCCCTTTTATTCATTAAAAATTAATTAAATAATGCATTTTTTATTTTTTCAAGTCCTGTATCTATTGAAACTTTAATTACTCCACTATCTTTTTCTATAATAGCTTCTCCTTTTTCCATGCTGTCCATTGGAAGAACAAAAATTGATTCTTTAATATTATAAGATGGCTTCCAAATGTCTATATTCTTTTTAAGTTCATCCACATGAACTGGATTACATTTTATTATTAAATTTTCTTCATCTTTTGAAAGTTTTAATGCTTCTTCCACCATTTTAGATATATCTATATTTTCACTTATATCACGTTTTAAAACTTGTCTTGCAACTTCAATTACAAGATTTAAAATATCTTCACTTTTACTATCTAAATAATCAGAATAATCTTTTTTAGCATTTAACAAAACATTTTCTGCATCATTAATAATTTTGTCTGCTTCTTCTCTAGCTTCATCTAATGCTTCTTTTTTTCCATCATCATAACCATTTTTTTGTCCCTGGCTATATCCTTTTTCATAGGCTTCTTTTTCAATAAGAGAAGCTTTTTCATAAGCTTCCTGTATACATTTGTCTTTCTTTCTTGAAGCATCTTCTATAATTGATTTTCCTATTTTTTCATAACTTTCAATGTATCTTTTTGCCTCTTCATAAGTAACTCCAGTTTCTTCTGATATAACTTCTTTAGTATCCTTATTATCTATCTTTACTTCATAATTAGTTGATATTTCTTTTACACTGCCTTTTTGAGCTCTGTTTTCTTTAATAACACTAAACGATGATTGCATCTTCTCCACCTCTTGAAATTATAATTTCTCCAGCTTCGTCTAGTCTTCTTATGATACCAACAATCTTTTGTTGAGATTTTTCTACATCCATTAATCTTACTGGTCCTAAGAACTCCATATCTTCCTTTAATGAAGCAGCAGCTCTCTTTGATTGGTTTCTGTAAATAGATTCAGCAACCTCTTCAGAACATCCCTTAAGTGCAAGAGCAAGTTCTTTTGCATCAACTTCTCTAAGAACTCTTTGAATAGATACATCATCAAGAGTGATAATATCTTCAAATACGAACATAGAGCTTTTAACCTTATCTGCAAGATCTGCATTTTCTCTTTCAAGACTTTCTGTAATATTTTTCTCAGTTGTTCTATCAACTTGGTTTAATATTCCAACAAGTGTTTCAACACCACCAATTTGTGTCATTTCAGTTCTTACTACTGAAGAAAGTTTACTTTCTAAAACTTTTTCTATTTCTTTTATAACCATTGGAGATGTGTTGTTCATTGTGGCAATTCTATATGCAACTTCACTTTGAACCTCTTCACTAAGTTCTGCCATTACCTGAGCAGCCTTATCAGGCTGAAGATAACAAAGAATTAATGCTATAGTTTGAGGTTGCTCATATGTAATAACATTTAGAAGCTGACTTGGATCAGCTTTTCTTGCTATGGCAAAAGGTCTATACTGCTGAGTAGCTTCAGTAACCTTTTCCATTATCTCTTTAGCTCTTTGGCTTCCTAAAGCTTTTGATAAAAGCTCCTGAGCATAATCCATGCCTCCTTCTATTATAAAGTCCTTTGCTTTATTCATTTGAAGGAATTCTTCTAGTATTCCATCTCTTTGTTCTGAATTAACTGAATTTATATTAGCTATTTCATATGTTATTTTTTGAATCTCACTTTCTGGAAGCTTTTTAAGTATTCCAGCTGATGCTTCTGGCCCAAGGGTTATAAATAATATTGCAGCCTTTTGAACTCCAGTTAATTTTTGTTTTCCACTATCTTTAGCCAAATTCATCACCCCTCATTTTCACTTAGCCAAGATTTTACAATTTCTGCAACCTGTTCAGGCTTATCCTTAGCATACTTCTTAATTTCTTCTTCCTTCATAGTTTTTTCTTCATTTACAGAAAAATCTATAGGATCATAATTTACTGGTTCAACTTCAGGTAAATTATCATTTATCATAACATCAAGAAGTTTTTCTTCTTCTCTTTTCTTACGTTTTACAAGAACTATTACTATTGCAATAATAGCAGCTAAAATAATTCCACCTATTATTGCATATTTAATTATTTGATTTCTTTTTTCTGCAGCTATTTGATCATTTAAAGCTTTAACCTGTTCTTGCTTTTGTTCATCTAATGCTGTATCATAATTCATTCCAATTACTGAAAGTTCATCATTTCTATTACTATCAAAACCAATAGCAGCTTTAATAGCATTTTCAAAAGCTTCCTGAGTATCTGAATCTAAATTACCATCTACCATAACTGAAGCAGTAAGTCTTCTTACTTCTCCTGCAGCAGGTATTACTTCTGTTATAGTTTTACTGTGGTCATAATTTGAAGTTTGTTCTTCACTACCTGAAGTAGCACCTTGGGAATCTCCTTCAATAGTATTACTCATATTATTATCCACAGGACTTTCACTTGTACTATTGCCATTATCTTTATTGTATTCTTTTTTTATGTCTTGACTTATTAATGCTTTTGTTGGATCAATTTGAGTATCTGTAACTTTTTTGGAATCATAATCAAGATCCACATTAACTTTTGCTGTAACCTTTCCTTTTCCTACTATAGGTTCTAAAAGATTTACTATATTTTCTTGAAGTTTACTTTCATACGAACTTTCTGCATCTTTGTGATCTTTAACACTTTCAGAACTTACTGAGCCATTATCGCTATCTCCTAGATTAAGCTTACTTGTAAGTAAATTCATATTTGTATCAATTACTTCTACATTCTTTTCTGGAATATTTGAAGTACTTCTAGAAACTAATGCTACAATAGCCTTTACCTGATCATCAGAAACATTATATCCTGTTTTTACCTTTAATGTTACTGTTGCAGAACCTTCTTTAGATTCTTTCATGAAAACAGAATCCTCTGATGGTGATATTAAAACCTTACAAGTTTCTACTGGTTCTAACGATTTTATAGATTTTTCAAGTTCTCCTTGAAGCATTCTTAATTTTTTTATGTTAAATTCATCATCGGTCATACCAAAAGAACTTCCACTATCCATAAGCTCATAGCCTGTGCTACCTGAATTAAGTGTAGGTGCCAGTTCCATTCTAAGTTCATCAACTTTACTTTTATCTACTAATATAGAATTTCCTTGTATTTTCATATCAACCTTATCAGCATTTAGCTGTGCAATAACACTTTGTGCATCTGTTGCTTCTAAGTCTGAAAATAGAACTTCATATTTATTGGAATTTTTCATCACTATAACACTTACTATAGCAGCTATAATTGCAATTATTGCAACGATTATTGCAATTTTGATAGCTTTACCAAAACTCTTAAACTTATCCCAAATTTTCTTTAAACTTTCTGAAAGTTTATTCATTTTCTATTGCACTCCCTACTTAAATTATATCTGCATCTTTATTATTTCTTGATATGCATCAACAAGTTTATTTCTTATTTGAACTGCATATTGAAGTGATGTGTTAGCTTCTGCTGTTGCAAGCATAACATCAGTTATGTCAACACCCTCTTCTCCCTTTGTAAAACTATCATTTAAGTTATCTGCTTTAATCTGTTGACTATTAATATCATCTAAAGAACTTTTTAAAACATCTGCAAAGGATGTATTTTTTACACTATTATCATTTTCATTAGTACTATTTATATTATTGATACTTTTTGCATTTGAAGTATCTAAAACACTTCCAAATGCATTTTCAAAAACCTTTTCGCTTGGAGCGTATGGATTTACTTTCATTTTTTTCAACTCCTATCTATTTGTTAATTCTTCAACGTATTTTGTAAAATTTAATAACTATTAAACATTTTTTATTTTCCTATTTCTAAAGCCTTTGTAAACATACTCTTATTAGCAGTTAAAGTATCTACATTTGCTTCATAAGCTCTAGTTGAAACTATCATATCTGCCATTTCATTTAATACATTTACATTAGGATATGTAACATATCCAGTTTCATCAGCATCTGGATTTGTAGGATCATAAACCTTTCTAAATTCAGAATTATCATCTTCTATTGCTACAGCTTTAACTCCATTAGGATTTCTTGCTGCATCGTAACTTTCTTTAAAAACTGCTACTTTTCTTTTGTATGGACCACCTTCATCTGTTCTAGTTGTTTCAGCATTTGCCATATTTGAAGTTATTGTATCCATTCTTAATCTTTCTGCAGACATACCACTTGCACTAATTCTCATTGATGAAAAAGCATTCATTTTTAATTACCTCCACTAATTACATATTTAGTCATGCTAATTTTATTACTTGCCTGTTGCACTAAAGCATTATATTTCATGGTATTTGCAGCCTGATTTACTTTTTCAATATCTAAATCAACATTATTACCATCATTTCTCATACTTGTGCTTTCATCTCTTTCAACAGTTATATCACCACTTAAACCATTGCTGTTATCCATATGTTTTTCATTAGTTTTTCTCATACTTAAACCTTTAGAGTTTTTGCCATTAATGTTATCTTCAAAAACTACATTAAATGCTTTGTAATTTTTTGTATTAACATTAGCTATATTATTTGATATAGCCTTTGCTCTAACTGTAGAAGCCTTTATCCCTTCTTTTAACAAATCGTATGTACCAGACGAATCTATTATACTTTGTACTGGCATCATCCCCACTCCCTTATACCTTATTTTTACTTAACATTTTTTTACATAATAATTGTAAATATGCCTATTATTTTATTCCATATATTATATTATAAATTAAAATTAATTTATATTTTCTATTAGTTTTTAAAATTAACAATTTATATACATTTTGTTTACGTATAAATTGGCTATTTTAGTAGCTTTTAAACAGTTTTTTATATTTTTTTATTATTACATTTTATTCACATTTTATCAATATTTTTTACTTTTTTTGTATTTTTCTTTTGAATCTTAGTACAAAAATAAATAATTTCAACAATGAAATTTGTTTAAATTATTTATTGATCTCAAATATTTGAT